>OIZT01000570.1_pt1 | contig 21869 bp, 27 predicted proteins | sample 1588611 | NCBI WGS metagenome assembly OIZT01 (sample SAMN03283278) | human gut metagenome | biome: human-associated habitat; material: feces | host: Homo sapiens | place: Peru | collected 2012
TAATCTTATCTTTTATTATAATAATTTTTTCTTACAATCTTATTTTTTATTATATTTTACTATAATCTTCTTTTTTTATCATAATGAAATATCAAATAAAATATAAAACTAATAATTATTAAAAAGTAAAAACTAATACTCCTTTGAAGTAACATTGCAGATACATCATTAATATTACCATATAAATACTTATTAATAGATATCATAATACCCTCTGCTACCATAACACCACCAGGAGTAGGAACAAAATCAGAAGCAATAGTTATAAATACTTGAAAAGCAATAATTAAAAAAATATTAAATTCATTAAAGCCAAAAGATCTATATACAAAATAACTTATTATTAATATACTAATTCTTTGTAAAAGTAATAAAACAAATGATTCCATTACCATCTTATAATTACCTTTAATTACAAGTGAAGCTTCTTTATATTCATTTATAGTTTTATCAAACTTCTCTATTAATTTATCTTTACTTTTTATAATTCTTATATGTCTAATAATATAATTAAAACTCTTCTTAACAAAATTAATAACCTTATTAGAATATAGTAAACTAATTAAAAATAATATAAATAAAATATTAAATAAACTTCCACCAATAACTAACCATTTAAATAAACTAAATTTACTAAATATATCCTTAGAAAAAAATATTAAAGATAAAACAAGCAAAAATATCAAAGTCATCTTATACATAATAGTATTAAATATAACTACAGTTGTAGATTTAGAATAAGTAATATTATCTTTCTTCATTTCTAGCATTTGAACAGGTTGTCCCCCAGTTGACGAAGGAGTAATTCCAGAAAAGTATATCTCTGTAAAAGTATAACCCAATGCTTGATAAAAGCTAACATCACAATCTAAATACTTAAAAAATCTTTTAATAAATATTGCTTCAAATACTGGATACATTATCATAGAAATTAAACCTAAAATAATATATAAAATATCACAAGATTTAAGTGTATTAATTAATAAATTAAAATCATACTTTCTAAATATATAAAAATATGTAATACCAAATAGTAATATAAACAAAAGAAAAGATAATATATATTTCTTATTCTTCATATTAATCACTTCCTTTAAATCAAGTACATAATAATACTTAACGTCTAATACTTACATTATCAACCGATTCTACTCCATTTTCAAAATGTGAATTATAAATTAATTCTTCAATATCTTCCTTACTAACAACCTTTGGATTATTACCTAAACCAAATATATATTGATGTTCAATAGCACTAAAATCAAAATTGCTTCCAAGATTATAACACATTCTATAAAAATACTCAGTTTTTGATAATTCAACTTTATAAGATTTACCAGAAATAAATCTTTTATATTTATCAGAGTTCATTCCATAAAAATATGCCAATGAATATCTCACATCATCTGAATTAAAATTAACAAAGTCAGAAACATCAAATAAAGCCATTGGTTCATTACCATAACCATTAGGATAAATAATATTATATGCATGAGGTTCAGAGTCAATATATCCTGTTATTAAACTACAATCAATTCCTAAAAAAACTAGTAAATTCTGTGCCATACCTGATCTTTCAGAACAAAATGCAGCATCATTTTCAAATACAGTTTTTATTGATATATCTTCTTTTCTTTGAAATGCACTTAAATAAATCAATCCTCTTGATAATTGATTAGCAGTAGATAATTCAGCAAAATCATTTATTGTATAAAAAATTTCATTTAAGATTGTTAATTCATTATGTTTTTTATTTTTTATCTTTTTTATTAAATTAATATATGGTTGTATATAATCATATTTTAAATCTACACATTTGATTTTATCAGTACTTGCCATTGGTTTATAATGAGTCTTTAAGCCAATATAACCATTGTAAGAATCAGTATAACCCTGTCCTATTGTTTCCTCCTTAATACTATTTTCTAATTTATTTAATCTATTAGCAACATACTGTTCTATTTCTTCATCAGTAGTTAATAAATCAATCTCACTTTTTATAACATCAAAATTTTTCATATCTATTGTCCTTTCAATTACAATTTATTACTTTCCTCTAAATATCTCTTATACATTTCATCCATACTTGAAATATATTCCCTATCTTGTTTTATTCTAAATTTTTCGTATTCATTTTCAGCTTTCTCCATTGCTTGTTTATGTGATATTTTACCTGAATCATTTAATACTTTCTTTTTTCTATATTTTAGTAAATCATCTGCAACTTCAATCCAATCATTCATTGTCATTAATTTTTGTTCTTTTGCTTCAGTTTCTGCTACATCTAGAAATAAATTAGTTAAATCATTTAATCTATCTAACTCGTCTTTTTCTAAATAATTTTTAGCAATACTAATATCATATTTCATTATTTTACCATCGGGACTATTTTTCCAACTAGTAAGCCCCATATGTATTTTTTCACTATCTACTCTTTCATAAATAAGTTCTGCAGCAGTTTTACCAGTAATTGCATAATGTAATTTATTTTGAACTATTTTAAAAAAGGTATATGCTTCCTCAGAATTTTTATTATAATCAACGCTTGTTGATTCAAACACATCAGTAATTTTTTGATATTGTCTTCTTTCACTCAGTCTGATTTCCTTAATAGTTTGTAATAATTCATCATAATAATCTTTACCAAATTTAGGGCCATTTTTCATTTTCTCAACATCAATTGCAAAACCTTTAATCATATAATCTTTTAATATCTTTGTTGCCCAAATTCTAAACTTTGTAGCTCTTTTAGAATTTACTCTATATCCAACTGCAATTATAGCATCCAAGTTATAAAATTCTAATTCCCTATTTACATTTCTATTTCCTTCTTTTCGAACTATTTCCATTTTGGAAACAGTTGAATCTTTACATAATTCTCCTTCATTATAAATATTAATCAAATGTTTATTAATAGCAGGAACATTAACATCAAATAAGTCAGCCATACTTTTTTGAGTTAACCATATTGTTTCATCTTTTAAAATAACATCTACATTAATTTTACCTTCATCAGTTTCATATAATAATATATTACTTTCATTCATAAAATACACACCCCTTAACTACATATGTTATACCAAAACATACATTATTTAACTATTATCTAAAATTATGCTTTCTTCAATTCCAACTTAACAACACTTTCCACATGATAAGTATTTGCAAACATATCAAATAAACATACATCCTTTATCTCATACTTACTACTTAATACCTTTAAATCTCTTGCCAAAGTCATTGGATCACATGATACATAAACTATTCTCTCATACATATTATCTAAAATAACTTTTCTAGTATTTTCTGATAATCCACTTCTTGGAGGATCAACCACAACAACATCTGCAACATAATTATTATTAACTAACTTACCAACATCCCCACATATAAATTCAATATTAGTGCTACCATTTAATTCCTTATTAATATTAGCATCTTTAATAGCATCCTCCACTACTTCAATTCCCTTAACATCTCTAGCATTCTTACTCAAATATAGTCCAATCGTACCAGTACCACAATATAAATCAAGTACTGATTCACTACCAGTTAAAGAAGCGTACTCTAATACCTTATCATATAATTTCTTCATAACACTAGTATTTACTTGGAAGAAAGAATTATAAGAAATAATAAACTTCATACCATTAATTTCTTCCTTAATATAACTCTTACCATATAGTAATTTATCTTTAATATTAATTAAAATAATTGAATCAACTTTATCTTTTAATATATCAAACTTATCAATATATCCATAAAATACTACCATTACTTCCTTACTAGTAGTCCTAACCATAATTTTTTCAATATTAGTTAAATCAAGTTTATTAAATAATTGTACTAATTCATTAATTCTCTTATCAAGTAATCTACATCCCAAAATATTAATTAATCTATTTGTACCTTCCTCATAAAATCCTATTTTGCCATCCACAACATGAAAAACGACTTTATTACGATAAAAAAATTCCTTATCATACTCTATCTTAGGAGCTATCTCCATATCTAAATATCTTTTAAAAATATCTTTAACCTTATTAACCTTAAATTCTAATTGACTAGGATATTTCATATGACTAATATTACAACCTCCACAATTTTCATAATATGGACAAATAACTTTCCTATGTTCATCACTCATACTAACATAATTAACAACCTCAGCCAAAGCATATTTTTTATAATTACTAACTATTTCAATATCTACAACATCATCTTTTAAAGCATAAGGTACAAAAACAACCTTATTATTTATTCTTACAATACCATATCCTTGATGATTTAATTTTTCTATTTTTTGTTTTTTTATCATATTATCTTGCCACCTTTATAACTTATTAATTTAATTATATCAAACTTTACTTCCATTTTAAAGAGTAACAACAAAATTATTTATTATTTTAATTTATTTGACTTGAAAATATAAGAAAATTTGTTATAATATTAAGAAAAAGAAAATATATTAGAAAGTAAGAAATATATTTAAAAGGAGCAACCCATATGTCTAAAAATAAAAAATATTTATTATTATTAATACTAACAATTATAATATCCATATTATCCCTTGATATAGGAAGTAAATTAATAACATGTCCTAAAATAGACTTTGTAAATATAACATTTATTTCTCCATATATCTTTACCATAAGTTATACAATACTAATTCTTACAATAATATTTATAAATAAAAAAATAGGTAAAATAATTTATCTAATTACTATGATATTTTTTAATATATATACCCTTGCTCAAATACTACATTTTAAAATATTAGATAGAATATTTACATTTACTGATATTTTAGTAGCAAATCAAGCAACAGGATATACAAAATACGCCTTAGAAAAAGTAGATTTACCAACATTATTAACTTTACTTATATCTATAATATTTATAATAATATCAATTAAATTAATAAATAAAGCAAAAATTACAATTAATAAAAATAAAAAAATTAAAATATCTATCTTATTAATAGTATTAACTATCTTAACCCATTCATTAGGAGTCATTCTATTAGGTAAAAAAGTAAGTGATGATGCATATAATTTTTGGACTACTCCAAGAAATGTCTATAACGATTATAATAATCCTAGTAATGCTTACTCAGTAAGTGGTATATATGAATATGCATTTAGAGACTTTTACACCTATTTTAGAGATTTAAATAAAGATACCACAAATGACATAAAAGAAATAACAGAGTATGTAAATAATCAAAATAGAAAAAAAGAAAATAATAACTATACAGGAATATTTAAAGATAAGAATTTAATAATGATTATGATGGAAAGTATTGATTCATGGTTAATAAATAATGATACTATGCCTACACTTGTAAATTTACAAAATACAGGACTTAACTTTACAAATAGATATTCTCCAACTTTTGGAGGAGGCGCTACAATTAATACAGAGTTTTCTTCCTTAACCGGATACTATGCCACAGTAACAAATAAACCGATATACTTTTATGATAAAAACAATTATGATTATTCCTTACCTAACCTATTTAAAAATAATAATTATAATGTTAACTCAGTACATATGAATACAGGTACATTTTATAATAGAACATCATTTCATAAAGCCTTAGGATTTACTAATCACTATGCAATGAAAGATTTAGTTAAAGATGTAGATTTTGAAGATGATACTAATCTAATAAAAAATAATATAAGTTATAATCACATAATAGATAAAAATAATAAGTTTATGACATTTATTACAACATATTCTCCACATGTTCCATATATAGATAATGATTTATGTAAAAGTTTAGATACTACCCCTTTTGAAATAGAAAATGATGAAGAAACAACTTGTGTTAGAACACTTGCTAATGTAACAGATAACTTTATAAAACTATTAATTAATCGTTTACAAGAAGACAATCTACTTGATGACACAGTAATAGTATTATATACAGATCATTATACTTATGGTTATTCAAATACTGCAAGATGGACTAATATTACTGATCCTAAATTATCACAACATACATCATTTACAATATGGAGTAAAGATATTAAACATCAAAATATAGATATACTATGTTCTACAGTGGATATACCTTTAACTATACTAAATATGTTTGATATAGACTATAATCCAAATCTTTATATAGGAACAGATATATTTAGCAATTATCATGAACAAATAGTATACTTTAATGATTATACTTGGTTAACTAATAAAATGTATTACCAAGGAAAAGAAAATGATGATATTACTTACATAAAAGAAATATCTAATATCGTAAATAAGAAAATTAAAATAAATGAAAAAATGATAACTAGTAACTTTTATAAGTACTATAACTAGTTATCTTTTATTTTCTATTAACATATAATTATAGCGAGGGATACTATGAAAAATAATATAATGTACTATTACAATCTAAGAATAGATAATATAACGCAAAATAATGATAACTATTACTTTACTATAAATAATGATAACTATTGTTTTACCATCTATACTAGAGATATAAAAGAAAGTAATGAAATATATAAATTAAATAAATATATGTTAAGTTCTAATATATTAGTACATGAAATAATACCAAATAAAGATAATTATGTAGTAACTATAATAAATAATATCCCCTATATACTATATAAAATATATATAAATAAAAATAAAAAGTTAACTATTAATGAATTAACTTACCTATCTAATTATACATATCAAGTAGATAAAATACTAACAAGAAATAACTGGAATATATTATGGTCTAATAAAATAGATTACTTTGAATATCAAATAAATCAAATGGGTAAAAAATATCCAATATTAGTAGATACCTTTGCATACTTTACTGGTTTAGCAGAAAATGCTATTAGTTATGTAAAATATACAACACTAGAAACACAAATAGAAACAAGTGATAATCCTGTTATATCACATAGAAAAATAAATAATACCGTAGAATCATTATATAATCCCTTAAATATAATATTAGACCATAAATCAAGAGATATCGCTGAATATATTAAATTATCATTCTTAAATAAAAACACTAACATATATCAAGAATTAGATTCTTATTTCAGTAGTAATTATTATTCAGAATATGGATTAAGACTATTATATGCTAGAATAATATACCCTAGTTTTTACTTTGATATGTATGAACAAATAATCCAAGGATTAAGAAAAGAAAGTGATTTATTAAATATTGTTACATTACTTGATGATTATGAATTATACTTAAAAGAAATGTACTATTACTTAAAAAAATATCATAATATACCAGAAATAGATTGGATAACTAAAAAGTAAATGTTCCATTCAAGCCTAAGGTCTTTCATGGTAGTTAAAGCCTAAGGTCTTTAACTAATTTTTAAAGCCTTATACTAAGTCTTTAAAAAAGATATTATAAAAAAAGAAGATTACTCATCTTCATTAACAACCTTTATAACCTCAGGAACTTCACTAGTTAAAGCAGTTTCAATTCCATCCTTTAAAGTTAAACTAGCCATTGGACAATTAGAACATGCTCCAACCAAAGAAACATATACAACACCATTCTCATATTTCTTAAAAGTTACTGAACCACCATCATTTTCTAAATATGGTCTAATCTTATCTAATACCATATTTATTTTTTTTATTACATCTTCATTATTTTTTTCTTTCATTTTTCCTCACCAAGATAATTATACTAATTTTTTCAATATTTTACAAGTATTATCTTTGATTTGAAATACCTTTATGAAATTCATTAATATAATTATTAACTATTTCATGTATTTCACTATCTGAATAACTATATTCATAAACATTATCTATAATCAAATTATAATATTCAAACACTTTAATTAAAGAAGTATTTTTTAATTCATCACTTAATTCTAATGCAAATATTTTATCATCACAATAATTAATTAATTTTATATTATTAAAATCAAATTTATGTTCTTGATTATCTTTATCAATAACTTTTAAAGTATATCTTGAAAAATAACTTAATTTATCATTTGCTTTATTATAAATAAACGAATCATATAACATATTATCTTCATCATAAACTGAACCATGATTTAATATATAATCTTTTATATAATTATCATTTAGTAAATTACTTAATTCAACACTATTAGTATTAAAACAATTATATTTAATAAAACTTCTAAAAGGTAACCAAGAACAACTATAATCTAAATTATCTTCACTATATAAAATATCTCCATATAATGTAGTAACTTTATATTTTATATTATTATTACTATCTAAATAATAATTAACTACTAAATCATTAATATTATAATTACCTATTAAATTACCATTAATTAAAATAGGTACATCATTATATAAAACTTTAGGAACTAAATTATTCATAATTTCATTTAAATCTGTATATTCTAATTTTTCTTTATTACTATACTTCATAAATATATCTATCCAATTAACATTATTATAAAAATACATAACATTATTTATATCAATATCGCTTATACTACCATCTTCATTTAATATAGTATATGTTCTAGAATTATTTGAAATAAATGGATATACCTTATCATTTTTTACTCCAATAAAACCTTTAATATTATTATAATCTAACATAAATTTATTAAATGTTTTAGAATTAACCACTTCATCACTAGTATATCCATGACAAAATAAATAATCATTGTATATATCTAATAACATACCCGTTAACTTAGCATCTATACTAACATGAATATCATCTAATACCTTATAAAATTCTTCATATAAATATTCAGTATTAATTTTATCAATATTATTTAATCCTTCATTAAATTTTCTAATAGCCATTTTCTCATAACTAATTCTTTTATCTAATTCATCAATATTAATAGTATCCATTCCATTCTTTATTAAATAAGAATTATATCTATTAAAATATTCTTCATATAATTCTTTATTATATTGTAAATCTATAATCTTGCAAAAATTAATAAAAGGTTCATATAAATCATTTTTACTATCCTTAATAGAATATAAACATAGTTTAAAATTTTCATTAAGTAGAATTCTTAATTCATCATTAGAAATATTTTCTGTTTTACTTTTTTCATATAAATCATATGTATTCTTAGAAATAAAATCAATATCAACATTAGGATATTTTTCTTTAACAATATCTATTAAAGCACTAGTACCATATTTTAAAATACTATAATAATCAAAATCAGTTAAAGATAATAAATAATTTAATTCACTTTGATATAAAGAATATGAATCAAATTTATCAACTTGATATTTATTTATAGAGTTAACAATAGAACATGCAAGACTTTCAATTAAAGCCTCATTATATATAGAATTATTATCATCATATCTTATATAATAAGCACCAGTTTCTTTATCAATACCAAAATAAGAATAAAAACTATGTAATAATTCATGTATTATTGTTTTAGAATTATATTTGTAACCTTTAAGTAATTTTATAGTATCTTTATCTGGACTATATGAACCAACCATAATTCCGTCATCAAAACTATCCACTATTTCTATATCTAATGCTAACATATTTTCATAAAATATTCTAAGATCTATTTTAGGATATTTATTAGTCATATATTCTAAAATTATTTTAGCATATTCTTTATATATATCATCAATGTAAGGATTTTTTTCAATTACATTTATAACATCTTCCTTATTAATATCCTTATATGAATAATCAACTAATTGATTTATTTTACTTATATTCTCAAAATAGCTATAATTTTTACCAACTTTAATTTCCCTATTAAGCTTGGTAATTGCACTAATACATCCAGTAACAGCAAATATATCTGTTGCTATTAATACTGCTGAAAGTGCTCTATTAAAATTATTTTTTTTCTTTTTTTGATTATCCATATTAAACCTCTTTTATTATAATTAAAATATAACATAATTTTATAAAAAAATAAATAAATATTAAAAAATATATATTAAAACTTTTAAAATAAAGAAAATAATGATATAATAACCTCGTGGTGAAGAAATATGAAAGAATTTAAAGAAAAGGACATAATCGAAGCAAAAGTAACAGGTATTCAAGAATATGGTGCATTCGTAAACATAGATAATGAACATGATGGATTAATTCATATATCAGAAATATCATATGGATATGTTAAAAATATTAATGATTATGTCAAAATCGGAGATAAAATATATGCCGAAGTAATCAATATAGATGATAAAACAAATCAACTAAGATTAAGTATCAAAGACATTGATTATAAAAATGATGGTTCAAGATTAAAAAGAATTGCAGAAACAAAAAGTGGTTTTGAACCATTAAAAGATAACCTAGATGAATGGATAAATAGAAAAATAAAAGAAATAATGGAAAAAATGTAAAAAAATTAAAAAATATTTAACTTTTGTATTGACAAATTTTGTAGTATTTGTTATATTATTAAATGTCAACGGAAAGTTGGGCGATTAGCTCAGTTGGTTAGAGCACCTGCCTTACAAGCAGGGGGTCACAGGTTCGAGTCCTGTATCGCCCACCATTATTTATGCCGAAATAGCTCAATTGGTAGAGCAACTGACTTGTGGGATAGATATTGAAAAATATTTTGAACTATCTTGCACCCTTATGTAGAAATATGTAAGGTGGACATCGCTAATTCGGGGAACCCTAAACAAGTGGGGTGATTTAATGAATTGTTTATTTTGTGATAAACCATTAAAAAGTTCAAGAAACAAATATTGTAATAATATTTGTCAAAAAGAGCATGAATATAAAGAATATATAAATGCTTGGAAAGATGGTAAAGTTAATGGAATGAGAGGTAAATTTCAAGTTTCAAATCACATAAAAAAATATTTGTTTGAAAAATATGATAATAAATGTTCAAAATGTGGTTGGGGAGAAAGAAATAAATTTACAAATGTAATTCCATTAGAAATTGAACATATTGATGGAAATTATCTAAACAATATTGAATCAAATTTATTACTTTTATGTCCAAATTGTCATTCGTTAACTAGTACATATAAAGGTGCTAATAAAGGTAACGGAAGAAAGGATAGAAGTAAATACAACTTGTATGGCAATCCCGAGCTAAGTCAGAAAGACTGAGTGTAGAGACTTTATACGATGTGCCTAAATTCAAACGAACAAGGTAAAGAGAAAGTCCAGACTACAAACTTGAAAAAGGTAGTGAAAACTATAGTAGTATGAATCAGTAGGTTGCGGGTTCAAGTCCTGCTTTCGGCACCATCTTAATGGAGGGATAGCGAAGTGGTCAAACGCGGCAGACTGTAAATCTGTTCCTTCGGGTTCCATGGTTCAAATCCATGTCCCTCCACCACTCTGTAATTATATAATAAAGCATGTTGCCTCGTAGCCAAGCGGTAAGGCACCACACTTTGACTGTGGCATCTTCGCTAGTTCGAATCTAGCCGAGGCAGCCAAAATTATGCTTCGTTAGCTCAGTCGGTAGAGCATTTGACTTTTAATCAAAGGGTCTGGAGTTCGAATCTCCAACGAGGCACCATCTTTGAAATATAACTTAAACTTTTGTTTAAGTTTTTTTATTACAATTTTTTTGTCATATTATTGGTAATTATTACCAATAACAAAATTCCTATCATATGATAAAATATAATTACTAGAGAGGAATAATATGAAAGAAAATAACCAAATAAAATTCAAAATAAGTGAAAGAATATATACTCTACTTGATGAATATACCATAGCCAAAGAATTTTTAAATTACGACGAGGAAAAATTAAATAACATAAGAAAAGAATTTATCCAAGAATTTCAAAAAATTAATAAAAAAGAAATCGAAGAATACAAAAAGACTATCAATAAAGAAAATGGAACTAATCACTAATTTGTTCCATTTTTTCATCTAATTTTTTAATAAGTTCATTTACCCTATTTAATTTATCATTAACTTCTAATTCTAATTTATTTAATCTCTCTAACTCTTTTGATTTATAATTTTCAAAATCCATTTTTTCCTTTTCTAAACTTTCCTTCATAGTTTTAAGATTACCATTATCACTATCAATTTCTTTCTTCAAAGAATTAAGTTCATTAACATATTTATCGAATCCATCAACTTTTTTATTAAGTTTATCATACAAAACATCAAAATTATCAAGTACAAAACTATCTTCCATAACATTATCACTTTCCTTTACTTTTTCATTAAATATAAGCCTATATTCTGTCCATATTTGTTTTAAAGAAACATCATTCTTATTAACAACAATACCAACTTCATCATAGTTATTAAAATATATTACATCATTAATATCATCAATTGGCTTTACATAATTAATATTATCATATAATTCATTCATTTTATCACGATAATTTTTCCTATTTATCTTACTATAACTATTATAATTTCTTAAGGCATCTACAAAATAACTATCTAATTCAATTGGTAAAGGAAGTTCATTATTTAATTCTTGAATATTATCTAACATCAGTATCCTCCTTACCATAATTAATCATCATTCTTATAATATTTTTTATTTTTTCATACTCATCATTAGTAAGTTCACTAATATATTGTTTACCTTCTTTATTTATAACTTTCGCTGGATAAATAATATTATTACCTTCAAAATCTAATTCATTTTTACTATATATAATATACTTATTATCTTCAAATTCAAAAGAACATAATAACTCTATTTCATAACTATCATCTTTATTTATATCATTAACTAACATAACATACTTTTCATTACCCATATTCTATTCTCCTATTTCATATAATAAGTATATCATAAGAAAAGAAAAAAAGAAACAAAATCGTTTCTCATTTTAAATTTTCTTTACAACAAAATATTTACAATCTACTGCACAATTTTTTTCTAAATATTTATTTAAATTTTTATAATTATTTATCTTATTTACTTTCTTATTATTTTCATCATAAAAGCCCTTTAATCTTAATTTAGAATAAGCAATATCTCCCACAATATAATCATAATCATAAAAGTAATCTGTACATTTATTAATAAATTCTTCCTTATCAAAAGCATCCTTATAATTTACAATAAGTTCATATTTATTATTTTCTACTTCAATTTTTTCCATGTTATCACTTCCTTAATAATCCTTACTAAATGCACTTTTAATCTGTTGATATTTACTTAAACTTGATGCTGAATTCCAAGTAATAAATCCACCCTTTAATCCTGCATCTACAAGTGCTTTTGCTTGATCTGAAATTTTTGATGCATCATATATAACTTTTGGATTCCAATACGGTGTATCATATGCAGTAATCCATGTTCTAGCAACTGCAGGAGTAGGAATTTCTGTTTGTCTTTTAGCAGCACCAACAGCCCAATTATATACTGTTTTATATGGATTACTCCAAGTATCATTATTTCTACCAAAATGGTCAGTATATGGCATAGAACTAATTGCATCTACTATGTTAGATATCGCAGGCCAATATTGTCCATATGCAGTAACATACTCACTAGAACACTCTCCAAATACATCAACAGATAAATAAGCACCTTCTTTATGTATTTGATCAACAGCATAGAACAAGAAATTTTGTACTGCTTCAGCCTTTTCTTCATCATATTTATTTTTAAAATCAGTATTACCTTTTACAGACATATTATAAGCATCTTCAGGAAATCTAACATAATCAAATTGTATTTCATTAAATCCCATAGTTCTAATTGCTTCTTTTGCAAGTTCAACATTATATTCCCATGCACCCCTTGAATAAGCAGAAGGCCATAATCTAGAAGAAGCTGAAGAAGTAATACAATCCTCAGGATGATCTTTACCATAATGAACATCATTAAATACTACAATTCTACCCACTACATATATTCCTGCTTCCTTAATCTTATCAATTGCACTCTTATATTTTTCATTACTATTAATGGCAGTATTATAAGCAGTCATAGAATATTCCTTCGCTACCTCTGAAGAATATGCTAAAGCGCCATCCTTAATATCTACTACTATCATATTTACGCCATTATTTTTAGCAATATCTAAATAACTATCAATATTATTAATAACATTACTACCAGCATTCAAATACATTGATTTAGCAGTTTCTAATAATTTATTATCTTCAAAACTAACTCTTTCGTAAGGATAATAATCCAATGTTGAAGCCTTACCACCATATAATTCTCTTGAACCATATTTTCTATCCTTATGAGTATCATATACAGAATTTTCATTATAATTTGCTAATGCACTATCTTTATCATTAACTAAATACTTAGCATATACCCAACCAGAAATATCATCTTTTTTTATCTTATACATATTAACATTACCATTATCAAGTAATTTATCATAATCTAATATTTCTAATTCATTACCTTTTTTAATAAAAGACTCAATTTTAGAATCAACTTCATTCTTATAAACAGTAACCGAAGTTCTAACAAATTTATTTTTTTCTAATACTACATCTTTCTCATTATCAACAAGTTCATTACTTAAAACATAATATTCCTTATCATTATAATTAATCAAAGTATATTCCTTTTCTTCATAAGTAAATTTATCATTCTTAGTACTAATTTTAGTACCTCTAGTAATATCTTCAGATTTATTTAAAACTTCAGTACCATCTTCATTTTTAGAATACTCATAAATACTAACAACATTATTTTCACTTGCTAAATACTTATCATAGCTTTTCTTTATTATCATATTACTATTTCCAAATATTTTCTTAATACCAAATATTACTCCCAAAATAATAATAACAATAATAACTATAAACAATACTAATTTACCTAATTTAAGCCTTTTTTTCTTTCTATTCATAACATCATTCCTTTATATATTTAGTATACCACAAGAAACTTAAAAAAAATAGAGATAACTCTACTTTTCCATTAAATTTTTTGCATCATTTAAAGCCTTAATTCTTTCATCTTGTGAAAAATTAGGATTACCACAAATAGATAACTTATTTTGTAAAGTAAGTTCCTTATTTATATTAGATAATGTAGTATTTATTGTATTTAATTGTTGTACTAACATATCTTTTTCTTCCTTATTAACATAATATATTGCATTTAAAAATTGTAAATTTTGATCCATAATATCCCTCCATATTCTTATAATTATTACTATTAAAATATATTAGTATATTCTTTTAATATAAAATATATTGCTGTAAATAAACTAGATAATCCAATTATAATTAGTATTACCTTTAAGAAAGTATGATTATTTTCTTCCTCAAAAAATTCTTCATCATCATCTCCCTTAGCAAAATCCTTTTTATCAAATTTTAATTCACTACTGAAAAATTCTTTATCTTGATTTTCTTTAATATCTTCTTCCGTAATCATAGGTTCACTAACCAAAGTATTACCACTAGGTTTTAAATCAGATAATATATCAAGTGATAAAGTTGAATCCCCTTTTTTATCATTTACTTCTTCTTCTATAACTACTTCCTTAACAATAGGCATATCATCATCATCACTACCATCATATTTAGAAATAATATCTTTGGTACTCTTATCACTTTCCAAATTAGCCAAATAATTAGGCATATTTTTATTAACAGTTTCTTCTTTCTTAACCTTAGCATTTTCTACCTTAGCTTTTTCTAATAACTCATTTATATCATATACCTTTTCATTATCTTCATGATTATCTTCCAAATCTTCTAATTCATAATCTTGATTTTTTACTTCTTCTTTTCTTTTAGATACCCTACTACCTACAATAGAATTAAGACTATCAATTTCAATTTCATTAGTATTTTCAGGTATTGGTAAATCTTCTAAATCACTATAATTACCATATATTTCTTTATACAAAGTAGCATTCTTTTTACTTCTTTGATAATCATTAATATCTACTTCATCATATCTTTCCATTCTACTTTCCATATAATCTACCTCTATAATAATATAATATCATATTTTTTTATTTTTTAAAATATTTTTTATTGCATTTTACTAAATTTACCTATATAATTAATTATGAAAGAAGGAATTAAAATGAAAGTTAAAGTTAATCAAGAAAAATGTTTTGGATGTGGAGCATGTCAAGCAGTAGTACCTGAAGTATTTGACATGAATGATGAAGGATTAGCACATGTAATTGTTGATACTGTACCAAAAGATAAAGAAAGTGATGTAAAAGAAGCATTACATAATTGTCCTGCTGAAGCAATCGAGGAAGTAAAATAGTACCATAAAGGTATTATTTTTATTTTATACTATTAACATACAATTTATTAGCTTTTTTAAAATCAATTAAATTAAACCATGAGTCAATATATTCATCTTTTCTATTTTTATATTTTAAATAATAAGAATGCTCCCATAAATCCAATACTAATATTGGAATAAAGCCATAATAATATGGACTATCTTGATTAGAAGTATTAATTATCTTTAACTTATTATTATCAAGAACTAAAAAAGTATAACCACTTCCTTCTAAATTAAGTGCACTTTTTTTAAATTCTTTTTTAAAATTATCATAACTTCCATATACCTTATTTATTTCTAAACCTAATTCACCACTAGGAATATTATTACCCAAATTACTCATATTATAAAAATACAAACTATGATTAATAACTCCCCCTAAATTAAATAATATTTCTCCCCTATCATTCAAGTTTATCTTATCAATATTTTCTATTAAATCATAAAGTGAAGTAAATTTATAATTATTTTCCTTTAATAACCTATTTAGATTGTCTAAATATTTACCATAATGTTTATTGTAATGTAAATCAAGTGTTTCATCATCAATAAAAGGTTCTAAACTATTATAGTCAAGTTTTATTTTTTCATACATAATTATCCCCTAATTAAATATATTATATATATTCCTCAATAATTCTTTTATTTTCCTTAATTCTATCATTATTAGGTTCTAATTTTAACGCCTTAACAACATGATATAAACTATTCTTATAATCTTTTATATTAAAATAACATATACTCAAAACATCATCTATTGTACTATTATAGCAAAATTCTTCATTGATATAACTCTTATATCTCTTTTTAATTTTCAAAGCCTTATTCATATATATAATCGCATCACTATAATTACCACATTCATATTCTAATAAACCATACTCGACATAACCTTCCCTTAAATAAGGAGTTTCATTAATAGCTTTTTCTAACCAAATTCTTGCTTGATTAATATTACCTAAATTATTATAACATCTAGCAATAAATCTCATTGAAGCACCTCTTTCATCTTTCCATGTCGAAGTAGCCAAACCCAAATGTTTAATCAATGTTTCAATACTCTTTTCCCACATACCATAATACATATATTCTCTACCTAAATAATGCATATTTCTATCATCTAATGGATTTTCTTTAATAGATAATTCTAACAATGGCAAATAACTACTTCTACTTTTAGAACAATCAGGATAATGATTTAAAGTAATCTCATCAATTAAAATTTTTCTTTCTTTACTATTACCCTTATATTTTAATACTTCATGTACTGGATATATCCATTCATAATCAAACCTACTATGCATTTTTTCAATATAAAAACTAACTAACGGCTTATCATCTTTATCTAACTTCCAATTATAATTATAAAATCCTCTTGTAGTCTTACATTCCCAATATTGTTCAACCTTTTCTCTCCATCCAGGCAAAAATACCTCATCTAAATCAGTACATATACAAATATCAGTATCCTCGCTTACCATATCAAGAGATTTATTTCTAGCAACATCAAATCTCCACGGATTAATAACTTCTTGTTTTACTATTACACCAAGATTTTTTAATTTTTCTACGCTATTATCACTACTACCAGTATCAAGCACATAAATATTATCAGCTTCCTTCATTGAATTATACCATCTATCAATAAATTTTTCTTCATTTTTACATATTGCATATACACTTATTTTATATTTACTCATCATAACACCTCATTATAAAATATGTATTATTTTAAATATTAAATAATTATTTAACCACGAATAAATATATAAAAAAAGCAAATAATAAAAATATAATCTTCCAAGATTAATACATTTTAATACTTTATAGATAAAATTAAATTAGGTGGTAAAATAATGAAAATAAAAGATGCAGTAGCAATAAGAATTAATAATATTTGTAATGAAAGAAATATATCTATAAATAAATTAGCAAGTATAAGTTGTCTAACACAAAGTACAGTACAACATCTAGTAGATGGAAGAAGTAAAAATCCTAAACTATTAACAATTGTAAGAATCTGTGATGGATTAGAAATACCATTAAAAGAATTCTTTAATGATAAAATATTTGATAATATCGATAGAGAAGATTAAAAGAACGACAAAAAGTTCTTTTTATTTTATAATTTTGTGATATAATATTATTTATCTAATCACACATGATTATAAAGGAGATAGATTATGAATAGTAAGATAAAATTATATCAAGAATTAGACAAGACATTAAGTAACATCAAATTAATTGAAATGAAAATAAAAAAATGTGAATTCTTTATCGAAGAACTTCTAACAAATAAACCACATTTCTTTCAAATAAAAAAATACAATAACTATAAATTAGATCTAGATATACTATACAATGATTATAAGATAAATAATAATATATTACAAAAAGAACTATTAACCTTAGAAAAAATTCAAGAACAAATTCAAGAACTATCTCAAAGTTAATTTTTTTATTTTATAAATATCTTTACTTAAAATCAATTCCTGTAAATTTTCATAAATATATTTAAGGGTAAAAGAATCATTCAAAATATTTTGATATTGCTCTTTAAAAATTACAGAAAAAAAACTTTCAAATGATAAATCAAATATATTTGCATCATTAATTTTAAAGTCATTATATGTTTCTTTCAAAAAATCATGTAATTTCATCATAACCCCCATTGATTAAGTCATATTATATTACTTTACACATATAATGTCAAATAAATTTATTTTAAATTTTATCCTGACTTCAAAAAAAAATACTTCATTTAAGAAATATTTTCACACTTTGTTTTTTTAGCATATATATAACCATTTAATGTTTGATTTTCCATATTAACTTGATGAGCAGTTAAATTATAAAACTTTAATTCAAAAGCAAACATATTTGTTACTTTAGTTCCTTCACTTATAATTGTGGCATTTGATACTAAAGTTTTCATTGGATTACCATCATCACTTTTTGACCAAGTGATATTATAATCAAAGTTTGTTTCATTAGTATAATTATTAGTACCCGCAGGTGAAGTTACTTTCATAGTAAGTTCTTTAGAGGCTACAGCTCCATTAATTTTAGTTGCCTCGAGGTATTTAGTATCAGTTTCATTTACTTTTCCATATACCTTTGAAGATGAATCATATTCAAAAATCACATCATAAGTACACTTCGTTTTAATAGTAGTTGATGCAGAATCTAAGCTTACATTAAATGTTGCATTTGATGTTGCTGCGACCTCATTATTTGCTACCGCTTCACTCATATTAGCGGGAGGTATTTGTAAACTTAAAGAGGCTTTTTCACTAGTAAAAACACTTGAAACACCTTCCTCAGTTGTAATATTAACATGAACTTTATTATTTGTATCAGCACTAAATGAGCCAAAGTATGCATAAGTACTAGCCACTATTAGTACTAAGAAAAAGACTATTGAAATAATGATAACTAAAAAATCTTTATTTGTTAAACTATTACTTTTCATTGCCCTCTCCTTATCATAAGATTAATATATCAAATTTTACTACTTTTTTCAATTACTTTATAAATAAAAAATTAAAAAAGAACTATTTTGTTCCTAAAAAATAATTCTTTTTACCTTTTTTAAGTAATAATACTTTTCCTTCGATTAAATCATTTTCCGTAATTACTTTATCTAAATTTATTTCCTTATTACCATTTATTGATATAGCACCAGCACTAACCATTTCTCTTGCTTCACGTTTACTTGAGCATATTTTACCCCTTACAAGCATATCTAAAATATTTTCATTTTCTTTTACACTATCACTTACTCTTTTTCGTTCAGTAGCTAGTCTTGGTGAGAAATAAACTTCCTCAACATTTAGCTTTAATCTTGTTCCATGTTCTTTATGGATTGTTACAGGATTGTTTTCACCGGCAATAAGTTCTAAATCTCTAATTCGTATTGTTCCATGGATTGCACTTTTTTTCATGTAAACTGATTTTCTTTTTGTAAATTCTAAAGTAGCTTTTCCGATTTTTGATTTTTTTTCTTCTAAATTTTCAGGAATTTCTACAATTACAATGTCTCCGATTATGTCAAATGATGTTTTTAAATCTTCAATTTCTTTAGAAGTCAAATCATATTTAAGCAATTCACTTATATTTTTAGGATATCTTTTCATTGCTTCTAATTCAACATCAACAATTTCATAATCACACTTAAAATCCGGGGTATTTATTGGTATGAAACCATAGTCATCTTGTGTTTTTATTTTATAATCCATATTCATTAACTGTTTTTCCATTAACTTTTTTCTGGTGTTATTTAATTCTTTTAATGGAACTTTAACTGATTTCATATTAAATACCTCTAATACACTAATTTTTGTTTTAATGTTATTATAATATTTTCTAAAACAACACTTTTATACTATGTTTTTAAAATCTTATAATATGTTTTATTTAGTTGGATTAGGATTATTTGATGCAAAGGATATTAGTCTTAAAGGTTTGGAATGTTTAAAAAGTGTCGATAAAATTTATGCGGAATTTTTCACTTCCCGGTTATTTGGTTCAAGTTTTGATGAGATTGAAGCTCAGATTGGTAAAAAAATTGAAGTTTTAGTTAGAAATGAAGTTGAAGAAGAAAGTAAATTTTTAGATGAAGCTATTGATTCAGATGTAGCTTTGATTACAGGTGGGGATCCTTTAATAGCTACTACTCATAGTGATTTTTTGGTTCAATGTTCTAAAAAAGGCATTGCTTATGAAGTAATTCATGGATCATCTATTTTATCTTCTGCACCAGCTATTTCCGGACTTCAGGGTTATAAGTTTGGTAAAGTTACAACCATTCCTTTCCCGGACCATAATTTCTATCCAAAATCTCCATACATAGCTATTGAAGAAAATTTAGCTATGGATTTGCATACTTTAGTTTTGCTTGATATTCAAGCTCATAATGACCGTTACATGACTGTTAATCAGGGTTTGGAATATCTGATGAATATTAAAAATACTTTGGATTATGATGGCGCAATTACTGAGGATACTTTGGCTGTTGGTATTGCAAGAGTAGGTTCTAAAGATGTTGTTGTAAAAGCAGGTAAAATCAGCCAGTTAATTGATTATGATTTTGGAGGGCCTCTTCACTGTATTGTAATTCCTTCCAAACTTCACATTGTTGAAGCAGAATATTTAGTTGAGATAGCTGGAGCTAACCGTGAAATTCTTGATGAAATTTAAATTAAAATAAGGGGAGAGAAGTAGAACGTGTTTTTTGGATTTTCTACTTCTTAAATTCAATGAAACATATCTTAATATATTTTTGGAGATTATAAAATGGTTGACTGATGTTCATTGTCTGACATGAATTTTACTTCACATCGTATTATACTTTATTTTCATGATATATAAATGTTTTTATTTAATTTTTTAGAAAATTAATGTAATTTTTGTTTTTTGTTTAGCGAATTTATGTGAAAAAACACTTGCTAATTTATGTATAATAAGTTACAGTAGTATTATACATGACAAAAAACAAACGTGTAACCATTACTATCAATAATGATTTGGACTTGCATTTTCGTAAACTGGCTTCTTCTAAGATGCTTTTTGAAACAGGGTGGTATTCTAAAGCTGTTGAAGAGGCAATTGAGTTGTGGATTGAAAATGAAACTCTTTAAATTTTTATTTTTTTTTTATTTTTTTATTCTCATATTTTTCCAGATCGCAAAAACGCC
>OIZT01000579.1_pt1 | contig 21586 bp, 23 predicted proteins | sample 1588611 | NCBI WGS metagenome assembly OIZT01 (sample SAMN03283278) | human gut metagenome | biome: human-associated habitat; material: feces | host: Homo sapiens | place: Peru | collected 2012
TTTATAAAAAATTGGTGAGAGTAATTTTAGTTACCCACACCAAATATTATACAACTAAGATAATTAACTTTATCTTTTTTTGTGTCAAGAATAAATAAAACATATTGACATATAATAGATAATGTATTATAATTTAATTGTACTAACACAAATAGTACAGAAAGGAAATGTTATGATTAAAATTGAAAACTTATCTAAGAAATATGATAAAGAATTAGTTTTAAATAATCTTAATTGTACCATAAATGATGGATGTATCTATGGTTTAGTAGGTGCGAATGGTGCAGGTAAGTCAACATTACTTAGATTAATTAATGGTATATTTAAAGCAGATTCTGGAAACATTTTAATAGATAACAATGAAGTGTTTGATAATGAAACAGTCAAACAAAATTTAGTTTTTATACCAGATGATTTATTTTTCTATTCAGGATATACATTACTTGATACTGCTAAATACTATGAAGCAATGTATAAAAAATTTGATATGGAGTATTTAAAACATTTAGCTAGTATCTTAAAACTTGATATAAATAGAAAAATTAGTACGTTATCTAAAGGTATGAAACGCCAATGTGCCTTAATTTGTGCAATAGCTACTCATAGTAAATATATGTTTTTTGATGAAACATTTGATGGATTAGATCCTGTAGTTAGAAATACTATGAAAAAAATAATTGCCAAGGAAATGGAAGAAAATAATACAACAATAGTAATGACAAGTCATAATTTAAGAGAACTTGAAGATATTTGTGATAATTTAGGATTATTATATAAAGGTGGAATATTATTTGAAAGTGAAATAGATAATATTAAGACTAATATGTTTAAAGTACAAATATCATTCAAAGATGATTACTCTAAGGATAAATTTAAAGATTTAGACATTCTATCGTTTAAGAAAGTAGGTAGTGTATCTACATTAATAATAAATGATAAAGATGGTAAAACAAAGAAAAAACTAGAAAAATTAAATCCAATTATTTTAGATTATTTACCACTTACCTTAGAAGAAGTATTTATATATGAAATGGAGGCCTTAGGATATGAATTTAACGAAGTTATTTAATATTAATTATTTACGTCAAAACTTAAAAAAATCTAAGGTAATACTATTAATATTTACATTATTAATACCTATATTAAATACGTTAGCATTAATAATGGCTTCGATTAATAGTAATAATTATGTTCCTTCATTATTAGATATATCTGTGATTAATATAATTGGTATATATTTCTTACCTTTAGTTATATCTATATGTTTATTTAACTTTATGTTTAAAAAGAAAAGTGTAGACTTTATTAATTCTATGCCAATAAGTAGAAAAAGTATTTTTGTTACTAACACTATTGGAGGATTATTAATATTCTTAGTAATGTTAATAGTAAATGCTTTATTAATAGGTATGGTAAGTTTAATGTTTAATATACCAATACCATTTATAATGTTATTAGACTATGTATTAATATGGTTTAGTATTTATATGTTTGCTTTTACTATAGCAAATCTTGCAATGAGTATAAGTGGTAATGCTATAACAGGTATAGTAGTAAGTTTATTATTAATATTCTTTGTACCTTTTATGTTAAGTTATACTAATATTTTAAAAGAAAATAATAATTCAGATAATTATTATATAGAAGTAAAAGATGAAAATACTATTCCAGAAAATTATACTTGTAGTGAAAATGATATAGAATGTAATTTAAATAAACAACTTAATAAATATGAAGTATATATGACAAAAGTAACTAACAAAAAATATAATCCAATGTTTAATTTTATATTTGGGAGAATGTATGAATATGACTATGAAATTGAAATATATACTAATATTACAATAGTATTATTAAGTATTATCTATATAATTGTAGGTTATTATTTATTTATAAATAGAAAGATGGAAGTATCAGAAACATCATTTAAGAGTATACATTTACATAACATAGTTAAATCATTAACTTTATTACCATTTGTAGCAATTTCTTATGCTATTTGTAGAAATGCTAATATCTTATCTATATTATTTGTAATAATAATTATGTTAATATATTATTTCATTTATGATTTAATTACTAAAAAGAGCATTACTAATATTAAATTATCTTTATTCTATTTTGTAATGGCTATTAGTATTTATACAATTATATTTGCAGTCTGTGATATAAATAAAGAAGAAACAAAAGTAATTGATTATAATGATATAACATCATTGGCAGTAGATTTCTCAACATATGGAATCAATAATTATGCAAGAAATAATAATCAAACTGATAAAATTTATATTAAAGACAAAGAATTAATTAGCAAAATAATCAAAAGTAAATTAAATGATACTTATATTGATAAAGAAGATACTACAAATGTAGAATTATATATTAAATTAAAAGATAATAGTGTATATAATTTAAATGTAGAATTAAATAATAATGATTATGATGAATTATTAAATAAACTATATAATAATAAAGATTATGTTAAAAAATATAAAGATATTGATTTTGATAAAGTATATGCTGTTAAACTAGGTAAAAAAATATATAACAAAGCTGAATCAAAAGATATAGTTAAATTAATAAAAACTACAATAAATAATATGTCTACTGAAGAATTTGTTAGATTACAAAATAAATATAGAAATGTTAGAAATTCTAACTATTATGTAATAAAATTATACTCATATACTGATCATAAAACAAATGAATATGTAATAAGTGGATATATCAATTATGATTTATTAAATTCAGTAGTTAATTCTAATAATAAATTACTTAAAGATAATATTGATTACATACTGCCTAAAAAATATAATATTATGTATACTAATAAATATTTTATAGATGGTTATAGGGTAATAAATGATTGTGTAACCTTAGCACAAGAAGAATTATATAATTTTATATTACAAGAAATAAATAATACTGTTGATATGAGAAAAGAATTTATTTCATTAAATATATGTTTTAATGACAATTGTTATGATTTTACTAGTAATAATACTTCAAGATTTAAAGAAATACTTGACACAAAAAAAGATAAAGTAGCGTCAATATATGACTCTAAAAAAGATACCATAGATGTAGAAAATCAAGATAATGATGATTACAATGATGGTGAATTATATGAATATTAATTTAGATTATACTAGTAGAACACCAATATATGAACAAATTGTTAATGAAATAGAACGATATGTAGCACTTGGAATATTAAAAGAAAAAGAACAAATATTATCTATAAGAGAACTTGCAAGTAACCTAGGAATAAATCCTAATACTGTAAAAAAAGCTTATAGTGTCTTAGAAAGTAAAAACGTTATAGTAAGTTTATCTACAAAAGGTACATTTATAAGTAGTGATGTAAACAGTATTAAAAAAACTACTATTAATAATTATATAAATGATATTAAAAGTATAATGAATAAATTAAATAAACTAGGATTAGATAATAAGGAAATTATAGATAAAATAAAATGAAAAAATTATCAAAAATAATTATAATATTAATTACTATATTATTTATAATAATTTCTATAATAAACATAATAATGATTAGTTATAGTAGTAACTATATAGATAAAGATGTTAATTATGATGAAATAAGTTATGTCCTAGTTTTGGGGGCTGGTATAAGAAATAATTATCCTTCCTTAATGCTTAAAGATAGATTAGATAAAGCAATAGATTTATATAAAAAAAATAATAATATAAAATTAATATTATCTGGTGACTCTCAAAATGAAAAAAATTATAATGAAGTTGGAGTAATGTATAATTATGTTAAAGAATGTGGAGTTTCTGAAGATAATATTATATTAGATAAATTAGGTATAAGTACTTATGATTCCATTAAAAGAATTAAAGATATAGTTAATAATGATAAAGTAGTTATTGTTACTCAAAAATATCATTTAACTAGAAGCATCTATATAGCAAGAAATAATAATATTAATTGTTATGGAATAAGTAGTTATAATTATAAGTATGTAGGTCAATTAAAAAGAGATTTAAGAGAAATACTTGCAAGAGTAAAAGACTATATATTTGTTAAACTTAATATTAGTCCTAAATATGAGGTAGCATAACTTGCTATCTCTTTTAGTTTATATAAAAATATGTTATACTATATATACCAAAGGAGTTAAAACTATGATATCATGTATAATTTTTAAAGATAATAAAGTATTACTTAATAAATTAAATAATAAATATATTTTTCCAAAGTATGAAATAGATAATGAAGAAAATTTAATTAATATGATAAATAAAGAATTTAATACCAATGTTAAAGTATTAGATAATATTACAAAGAATAATATAAATGTATATATATTAAGTGCTAATAATATTAATTTAAATAATAACTATGAATTAATAGAAATACCAGAATTAATAAATTATGAATTTAATACTAAAGATATTTTTTTAGTAGAACTTTCTCTTACTTATAAATATTTAAGTAAGTGTATGTTATGTCCTAGAAAATGTAATGTTAATAGATATAAAAAATTAGGTTTTTGTAACTCTAACAATTGCTTAAAAATAGCAAATTATTCACTTCATATGTGGGAAGAACCATGCATATCTGGTGAAAATGGAAGTGGTACAATATTCTTTTCTTATTGTAATTTAAAATGTATCTATTGTCAAAACTATGAAATAAGTACACTACACAAAGGTAAAAATATTTCTATTTATGAATTATCCGATATAATGATTAACTTACAAAATAAAGGCGCTAATAATATTAATTTAGTAACTCCCACACACTATATAATTTTAATTAAATATGCCATTATTCTAGCTAAAAAGAAAGGATTAACTATACCAATAGTATATAATACTTCAGGATATGAAGATATTAATAGTATAAATTTATTAAAAGGTTTAGTTCAAGTATATTTACCTGATTTAAAATATTATGATAATAATTTAAGTATTAAATATTCTAAATGTAATGATTATTTTAAAATAACAACGCTCGCAATCAAAGAAATGTATAAACAAGTAGGTAAAATAAAATTTGATAATAACGGTATAATAAAAAGTGGTTTAATAGTAAGACATTTAGTTTTACCAGGACATATCGAAGACTCTAAAAAAATAATAAAATACTTATATGATACTTATAAAGATAATATTTATATAAGTATTATGAATCAGTATACTCCCCTTAGAAAACTAGAAGTAGATAACTTAAATAGAAAATTAACTGATAAAGAATATGATGAAGTAATAGATTATGCTTATGATATCGGAGTAAGAAATGCCTTTATTCAAGAAGGAGAAACTCAAAGTGATAGTTTTATTCCTATATTTAGTGATGAGGTATAACGCAAGAATTATAATATGTCAAAAAGAAGTGATCCCTCCGGTTAACGGTGGGACCACTTCTTTTATAGTGGCACTTTTTAAATAAAAATAACAGTAATGTAATTGACAAGATTAACCATCTTATTTATAATAGAAACTAATATTAAAAAATATTAGGTAGGAGGTTTAAGTAATGGATACAGTAATTGATAAAGTCGAACCTTTTTTAAAAGATTATAATTATATATTTGATGAAAATTATTTTTTGATTTGTGAAGATATAAAATCATTTGAAGTTAATTATATTGATATAACAAGCGAATGGTTAAAAAATAAATCAGATAATACTAAAATTTTTGTTGTACATAAATTAGGAGACAACTTTAAATATAAAAGAAAAGAATATAATATTGATGGGTATAATATAGTTTTAGATTACAAGGTTGGTGAAGTAGAATTTGCAAAATGGTTGCCAACAAAGACTAATAAAAGAATAGAATTATTTCCAAGGTTTAATAAGCCTGATGGTGTGAAAACTGCCGACTATAAAATAGGCAAGGAATATTTCGACTATAAACAAACTACTGGTAGTAGTTCCCAACTAATATACCACAATATAGAAAAAGCAAAAGGACAATCATATAATTTTATAATTAATATAACCAATATTAGTTTAAGTAAACACGATATATATGAACAATTGGAATATACATTTAGAAGATTGAAGTGGGTTAATATTATTGGAATAAATTCAATATATGGATTTAAAGTATACAAAAGAAAATAAAAACAGCAGCCGTGGTGAAAAGGTCACCGCGACCACTGATTTATATAAATTGTACTATAAAAAGTACTACTTGTCAAATAAAAATAGTTAATTTCTTAAAATTTTTATTTTTTTTGACTAGTAATATTATATGCTTATTTTTTAATAATATACAATTATCAAAAACTTGACATACATTTGTATTCATGCTATAATATAAATCACTTTGAAAAAGGGGGAATAAATATGAATTTATCATATGAAGAATTTATTAAATTAATACCAGAAGACACTAAAAAATACGTAGATATTGTGTTAAAGTATATGGACGGATATATTGTTCGTAATAACGATATATATGTCAAAGATGATTATAACAAAGTTGTTTATAATTCGATCAACAATGACTATAAAATTAAAGCAATTTTTTTAGGAATGTTTTCTAAAAGTAGTGAATATTCTTATATTGCTAAAAAACTCTATAATAGTAGGTTTATTGGTTATAGTGGCGCTGATTATGGTGGTATATCTGTATTTATTAATGATAAAGTTGATACTAGTGTGTTTGATTTATATAAAGAATATTTCTTAATATATAGTGATAGTAGTTATTATTATGGACTTACACCACTTGAATTAGTTAATAATATTTTTAATATAAATCATAATGTTCTTGAATTTGATGATAGTTATTATAAACGTCGTAGATGTTTTATAGATAATAAAGATTATGCAAATTTACAAATAGATAAGATAATCGAAGAAAAAAGAAAAGAATTTGAAAATAAATTAAATATAGAATTATTTAGAAATATTCCAATTGATATAGTACATTTAGTAACTAATGCTTCAAAAATATATAATTATAATATCAAGCATATAAAAGGTATGTTATATAAAAGTATTGATGATTTAGTAGTAGATTCTCTTTTAACAAGCTATTTATATAGTGAAGATGAAGACATAAAAAATATGGTGAAAAAACTAAATTTATCTCCTGGTATAATAGATTTTTATAGAAAAAAATATATAGAAAATACTGGAGATCTAGATTTTGAACCAAATTATTATGGTATAAAAATGTATTATGAAAAATATTACAAAGATTTAAATAGTAAAACAATAGAAAATATGTTTATTAATTTATTTAATAGAAATATTACTAATAGTACATATGTCGAAGAATTATTAAATAAATATAACATAGATGAAAATAAAATAATTAGTTTATTTGATACAAGAACAGAACAAGAAAAAATAAATGAAATATTAACTAACTTTAATGGTGATAGAAATAAATTAGCAAGATTAAGTAAAGTATATTCCTTAACTTTAAAGAAAGTAAATCCTATTAATAATAAATATTTAAAAACTAATGATGATATCTTATCTTATTCTTATCTTACATATTTATCTATCTATGAACAAGATAATATTTTATATCAATACTTAAAAGATAACGACATTACAATAGATAAAATCAATAATTTAGTGGAAGTTAATTTAACTGATGAAGAAATAGAAAAAGAACTTATAGACTTAAATACTATTAAAGATGTAGTATCTAAAAACATAGATGATTTTGAAGAATACTTCATTAAAGACTCAAAGTCTAATGCATTAATAGATATCTTTAATTCGTTATCTAGCAATAAAATATGTGATTTAAATAGTGAAATAGAAAACTATATAGAAAAAAAGGAATTAGAATATAAAGATAAAATATATCTAGAATTATTTAATGGATTAAATAAAGAAACTATATCATTTATAAAAGATTTAGCATATGAAAATAAATATTTAAGTGCAAATATAAGTGATATTGATAGAAAAGACTTAATTATGTTATCTATAATGTATAGTGCATTTAATGTAGATAGTTTAAAATCTTATTTATATACAAGATATGATATAACAACTAATCTTATTGAAATATATCGTAAAAAGTCTTCTAAAAAATATGATTATACTGAAGAAGATAATATAATGTTATATAATGATTATTATGATTTTATCTTCAAAGGATATAATCAAGATATGGCTAGACAAGATATTATGCCACAACATATATTTAGAAATATTTTTAATAAATCTTTATATAATAGAGCATATTTAGTTAAATTATTGCATCGTTTAAACCATAATTTAAGTGACTTTGATAATTTTACTGATGAATATGATAACTATTTATTAGGAAGTCAAGTAAAAGATAAAATGGAATCAATTTTTAAAGGCTTTTATAACTGTAGTGTTGAACTGAATAATAATGATAGATATTTAAATGCCTACATTGAGAATATTATCTTAAATGCCTTAGCAATAAATACTAAAATTAATGAAAATAATCCTAATTTAACTAATTTAGATAAAGAAAAATTATCTATAATGTTAAGTTATATTCTTACTTATATTGATTATATTGATGCAATTGATAAAGATAATAAATTTATATTTGGAATAAATACTTTATATAATAATGGCATAACCTTAGAATTAATATGTAAATATTTAAATACTAGTAAAGATGAACTTAAATTTGATATACCCCCAATTGATTATAAATTATTTGATAATTATATGAAATATTTTGATTCTAGTAAACAAGAAAAATCTTTAATGACAATAATGTCTAACTTATTTAATTTTGAAATTAATAATAGTAATATATTAAGTGAAATAGGTAACTTATCAACTGAACAGTCAAGAATTTTAAATATCGAATTAAGTACATTTAAACCATATATTCCAAGTTTAAGTGAATGTATAAGTAGTTTAAGATCTCTTGAAGTAAAACAAATGAATGTTAGTGATATAAATGATATGATGAGTTACGGTAATGAATTATCTAAACATTTTGTTACAATAAATGAAGAAGAACATAAATTATTAAGTGGAGATAGTAACGATAAATCTATTGCTAATATTAACGAAATAATAACAAATAGTTATGAAGTAATTGAACCTAAGAAAAGTTTCTTTAAATGGCTATTCTTAGAAGATACTCCAAGTAACAATATTACTATAAAACTAGAAGCTATTCCTAAATTAAAAGAAGCCATTAATACAAATATAAATATACTTTCTAATGAATTATTAACTTATGATAAAATAAGAAAATATATAATAGAATATGCTAAAAAAAATAGAGAATATGTTATTAAAACTAGTGAAATAGTAGCATTATTAGAGAGTAAAATAAATGAAGTAAACCCTAATGATCCATATAGTTATATAGATAGTATGCAAACATCATCACAATTACAAATAGCAAAAGAAAAACAAAACAGATTCAATACATCAAATCAATTATTAAATCAAGAATTATTTAAAATTAATCAAGCAATAGTAAATCACTTTATAACAATAAATGCCCTAGAAATGGCTCATGATGACCTATTACCATTAATAAGTTCTGAAATATTAATAAGTCAAGGTAATAAAGATGTAAATAGTAGTCTAGAATTATCTAAAAATATAATGGATTTATTTAAAGCAATGTTAGAAAGAAATGTTGATAGTACTAAAGAAGTATTAACTAAAATAAATAGTATTTATTCATTAAATGGTACCACAGAATTACTTAATATGCATATAAATAATTATATTAATACTATTGATAATACTACTAACAAAGAAAATTCTAAGAAGTTAATTAAAGAAATATAAAAAATGTGTAAAATATGTCTAAAAATAGATATATTTTACTTTTATTTTTTTAAAAATATGGTATAATTTAATCATAAGGAGTTGTTAATATGGCAGAAGAAAAGAAAAATAATAATAAATCAAATGAAGAAAAACATAATAGACAAAATAATAAAGAAGTAAAAAAAGAAACACCTAAAAAGAATAATGAAGTAGATGTTGAAGCATTAAAGAAAGAATTAAAAGAAGAACTAAGAAAAGAATTAGAAGAAGAACAAAAAGAATTAACTAAAGATGCAATTAAAGAAAGTATCCATGATGAAAATGAAAAATTAAAAGAAGACTTTAACACAAAAAAAGAAGAAGTAAAAGAAACATTAAATGAAAAGAAAGAAGAATTTAAAGAAAATTTAAATAACACTTCTGAAGAAGCAAAAGAAAAAGCTGAAGATGCTGTTAAATCTTTCGAAGACAAAGCTAAAGAAACAGTAGAAAAAATAATGGATACCAAAGATGATACAAGTGAACATGATACAAAAGATATCGAAGCCAATAAAGGTATGGCAATTATATCTTATTTAGGACCACTTTGTTTAGTACCATTCTTAGTATCAAAAGAAAGTAAGTTCTCTCAATATCATGCTAAACAAGGATTAAATCTATTTGTTATTGAAATAGTATTTGCAATAGTATCAGGATTCTTAAAATCAATTATTCAAATACCTAAAATGTGTAGTTTCTTAAATGAAGTACAAATTGAATGTGGAGTAGTTACTCCTTGGTGGTTAACAGTATCATTAAGTTTAGTAGAATTACTTCTTGCAATAATTGCTTTAATAGGAATAGTATATGCTTGTCAAGGTAAAGCAAAAGAACTTCCTCTTATTGGTAAATTTAAAGTAATAAAATAATGTTCGTTAACTAAAAATTAATTACTAAAATAAACAGTTATATTTACTAAAAAATATAGCTGTTTTTATTTGTAAAAAAGGCGAACAGTTAACTTTTGAGTAATTTTTATTTTTGCAAAAAATCAAATATTTATTGATATTAAAAAATATAAAAGCCTTAAAAAATAAGAAAAAAATAAATTAACACACAAATTGCAAATATGTTATAATGCCTTATAAATAAAGGAGAAAACTAACATAAGATACAAAAATACATTTTAAGAAACAAATACAAAAAATTAAAAAATATAAAAAATAAAAGTTTTGCTTTACACTAAAAAATAAAAAAAGTAAAATATTAAAAAATCGAACAAAAACTATTGACACGCTATATAAAATTATATATAATGAAGATGTATTAAAAAGTAGATGGAGGAGTTAAGATGGTTAATACAGAAGAAAAAACAACTACACTTAAAGTGGTTAAAAGAAATGGCAAAAAAGTAGATTTTGATGGAAGTAAAATTGCTGTTGCTATAAAAAAAGGATTCGATAGTCTAATAAGAGAAGACGAAGAACCTAAATATAATGAAAAAGATATTCAAAAAGTATATCAACATGTAATGAAAACAATTGATAAAGAATATAAAGATGCAGAAAAAATTAAAATAGAACAAATACAAGATTTAATTGAAGCATCACTACAAAAACTAAAATATGATGATGTATATAAATCATTTTCTGAATATAGAGAAAGAAGAACAGCATCTAGACAATTATTTGCAGATGAAAAGAAAATGCATAAATTTTTAAAATCACTAGAAGGTTTAGGACTTAAAAGTGCAAGTGAAGAAGATGCTAAAAGAGAAAATGCTAACATTGATGGTAATTCTGCAATGGGAACTATGTTACAATATGGTTCAACAGTAAGTAAAGAGTTTGCTAAAGCATATTTAATGAAAAAGAAATTTGCAGATGCTCATGATAATGGCGATATTCATATTCATGATATGGATTTCTTAGCAATGGGTACAACAACTTGTATGCAAATAGATTTAAATAAATTATTTAAAAATGGATTTTCAACAGGACATGGTCATTTAAGAAGTCCTAAGGATATAATGAGTTATGGAGCACTTGCAGCAATTGCAATTCAATCTAACCAAAACGATCAACATGGTGGACAAAGTATCCCAGCCTTTGATTTCTATATGGCACCAGGAGTACTAAAAACATTTAAAAAACAATTTAAACAAGCAGTATATGAATTATTAGATTTTTCTGATTTTATTAATTTTGTTAATATGGATAAAATAGAAAAAGAAATAGACAAATTAGAAAGTATTGAATTTGATATAAATATGTTTGAAAGTTTCTTTAAAGGTAGCGAAGAAGTTAGAAAAATATTTACTAAAGCTTATGAAATAGCCTTAGCTAAAACTGATAGACAAACATATCAAGCAATGGAAGCATTTGTACATAACTTAAATACAATGCATAGTAGAGCAGGAGCACAAGTACCATTTTCATCAATTAACTTTGGTACAGATATTAGTCCAGAAGGTAGAATGGTTACTAGAAACTATTTATTATCCGTTGATGCCGGACTTGGTAAAAATGAAACACCAATATTCCCAATTTCAATCTTTAAAGTAAAAGAAGGAGTAAACTATAATAAAGAAGATCCTAACTATGATCTATTCAAATTATCTTGTAAAGTTAGTGCTAAAAGATTATTCCCTAATTTCTCATTCCTAGATTCAAGTTTTAATAAACCATATTATAAAGAAGGAGATTTTACTACTGAAGTATGTTATATGGGATGTAGAACAAGAGTTATAGGAAATGTAGCAGATCCTAATAAAGAAATAACTCCAGGAAGAGGTAATCTATCATTTACATCAATTAACTTACCAAGATTAGGTATTAAACATGGTATTGTTACAAATGAAAAAGCTGATATGAAAGGTTTCTACGAAGAATTAGGAAATCTAATGGATTTAGTTAAAGATCAATTATTAGAAAGATTTGAAATTCAATGTAATAAGAGAATTTATAACTTCCCATTCTTACTTGAACAAGGAGTATGGTTAGATAGCGAAAAATTAAAACCAGAAGATAGACTAAGAAAAGTATTAAAACATGGTACATTATCAATTGGATTTATTGGACTTGCTGAATGTTTAAAAGCCTTAATCGGAGAACATCATGGTGAAAGTGATAAAGCTCAAAAGTTAGGACTTGAAATAATTGGATTCATGAGAAAAAAATGTGATGAATATTCACAAGAATATAAACTTAACTTTACTTGTTTGGCAACACCTGCTGAAGGACTTTCAGGAAGATTTGTTAACATAGATAAAGCTATTTATGGAAAAATTAAAGGTGTAACAGATAGAGAATATTATACAAACTCATTCCATATACCAGTATATTATAATATCTCTATTGTAGATAAGTTAAAGAAAGAAGGTAAGTATCATAAATTAACTAATGCAGGACATATAAGTTATATTGAACTAGATGGTGATACTACTGAAAACCTAGAAGCATTTGAAAAAATTGTAAGAACAATGAAAGAATGTGACATTGGATATGGTGCAATAAACCATCCAGTAGATAGGGATCCTGTATGTGGTTATGTAGGAATAATCGGAGATGTTTGTCCAGGATGTGGTAGACACGCATATGAGGGAGTTAGCGTTGAAAAAATAAATGAAATTAAAAAATGTTGTTAAAAAGGAGTAATAATTATGAAATTAGATAATGAAAAAAATGAAAAATTAGTAGGTGAGGGTGTAGGATTTGAAAGAATTAGAAGAATTACAGGATATTTAGTAGGTACAGTAGATAGATTTAACAATGGTAAAAAAGCCGAAGAAAGAGACAGAGTTAAACATAGTACCAAAGGATTACTAGATAAATAATTATGAAAATTCGTTTAGCAAGAGATTTACAACCTGATAGTATCGTTGATGGCGAAGGAATAAGGACAGTTATTTGGACACAAGGATGTATCCATAATTGTCCTTTCTGTCATAATCCAGAAACTCACTCATTTGATGGAGGAATCTTAGTAGACACATCAAGAATCAAAGAAGCCTTAAAAGAAGTCGAAGGACAAACAGGAATAACTTTCTCTGGAGGAGATCCTATGGCTCAGCCGAAAGAATGTATGGAAATAGCTAAATACGCTAAAGAAATAGGATTAAATGTTTGGTGCTATACAGGATATACTTATGAAAAATTATTAACAATGGGCGAAGACTACACTAATTTTCTTAAATATATCGATGTTTTAGTAGATGGTCCATTTCTCATAAAAGAAAAAAGTTTTGATGTTAAATTTAGAGGTTCTAAAAATCAAAGATTAATTGATGTAAAAAAAACATTCAATAATAATAAAATTGTTTTATATGATGAAGAAGTAAAACAAGAAACTAAAAAAAGAAGAATGTATATATAAACTATTTTTATGGGGGTACTTTAAAATGAAAATAGAAAAGTATAAAAAAATAAAAGAAGACTTATATAGAGTATTACTAGATAATGGTGAAATAATTGATATCTATGAAGATGTTATATTAGCAAATAATTTACTATATAAAAGTGAAATAGATCAAAGTCTATTAGATAAAATAAACATAGAAAATAATTATCAATTAGCATACAATATTTCTGTTAAATATATAATGGTAAGACTAAGAAGTATTAATGAAATAAAAGTATACCTAACAAAAAAAGGTTATAGTAAAGATGTAATAGATAAAGTAATAGAAAAACTAATTAAAAATAAACTGCTTGATGATGAAGTTTTTACCAAAGCCTATATTAATGATAAACTTAATTTTACTAATGTAGGAAAATATAAATTAATTAATGAATTAACTACTAAAATGAAAGTAGATAATAGTGTAGTATATAATGTATTAGAATCCTATGAAGAAGTATGGAATGATAGAATAGACAAATTAATTAATAAATATTTAAAATCAAATAAAAAATATAGAGGAAATACTCTAAAAAATAAATTATATATATATTTAGTTAACTTAGGATATGATAAAGATAAAGTAATATCTATCTTAAATAATTATGATTTCTAATAAAATTAGTATAAAATAAAATATTTAGTGCATTATATTAATGGTGATAAAATGAAAAAAATAATTTTGTTAGGAGTAACAATAATAACTTTACTAACTATCTTAGTAGGATGCTCTCTATCTAATACACCAACTTCTAAAGTTGAAGAGTTATTTTCAAAATATCAAAGATTAGATACTGACATAACTGATGAAATAGATACCTTGTTATCCACAGAAACATTAACTAATGATCAAAAAGATAGATATAGAAAGTTAATAGAAAATCAATATAGAAATTTAACTTATGAAATAAAAGATGAAAAATTAGATGGAGACATTGCTATAGTAACCACTCAAATTGAAGTATTAGATTATAGAAAAGCAATAAGTGAGCTTAATACTGAAGTTGGTAATGATTATGATATCTTAGAATACAATAACAAAAAGTTAGACAAACTAGAAGGTGTTAAAGATAAAGTAGCATATACCTTAGAAATAAATGTTGTAAAAGATGATGATGGCAATTGGAAACTATCTAATTTATCAAGTAATGATATAAAGAAAATACAAGGAATGTATTAATATATACCTTGTATTTTTTCTACTATTAATATATAATTATATAGAAAGGAATAAGATATGAATTATAATTTTAAAAATAAAGATACCTTAGAAGTATTTAATGAAAGATGGAATGTTAATCATAAAAAAATAGATAAGCAAGTAATAAAAAATAATATAAGAAATAGTAATACACCATCATTTATTGCCAAAAGAATAACAAATAATATTAATGCAGTAAGAAACAATGAAAATAATAAATTTATGTCTAGATTTAAGTGATAATATGGAAGATTTATACAAATATGAAAATGAATTAAGAAGTAAAAATATAAATATAATTGGCGGAGTAGATGAAGTAGGTAGAGGACCATTAATAGGTTCTGTAGTAGCATCGTGTGTAGTATTACCCAAAGATTTTGTATTGGAAGGTCTAACAGACTCAAAAAAACTATCTGAGAAAAAAAGAGATGAATTTTATAAAATAATCAAAGAACAAGCCTTAGCAATAGGTATAGGTATTGTAGATAATAAAGTAATTGATGAAATAAATATTTATGAAGCTACTAAAATAGCCATGAAAGAGGCAATTAAACAAGTAGAGAGTGAAATAAATTTAGAGCATGTTTTAATTGATGCCATGAAACTTGATTTAGATATACCTTCAACCAGTATAATAAAAGGAGATGCTAAAAGCATTTCTATTGCAGCAGCATCTGTAATTGCTAAAGTAACAAGAGATAAAATGATGTATGATTTAGATAAAATATATCCTATGTATGATTTAAAAAATAACAAAGGTTATGGTACTAAAAAACATATGGAAGCAATCAAAGAATATGGAATAACCAAATATCACAGAGTAACCTTTAATCCAGTTGGGCAATATAAAGATAAAGTTATTAATTAGAATTTATATATAAACTAATATAAAAATTAAAATTATATTAGTTTTTTATTGTATAAATAAAGAACATTTGTTCATAAACTATACTGCTTTTTGCTCCAAAATAAACATAATCTGGTACAATTTTCACCAAAATATATATTTTTGTAAAAAAAAGAAGTACATTGCAAATATTTTTATAATAATGTATATGAAGGGAGATAAAAATATGACATGGCCTTAACTTAAATAATTTAATCAAAGAATAAAATGGGTAATTAAGAAAGAAGGTAAAAAATGAGTAAGAAAAAAGATAAAAGAAAAAATAAGAAAAATAAAACTAATACAAAAAATAACGAAACATATTTAAGAAGAGAATCTATAAATGTAGGACAATTAAATACCCAAAAAATAGTACAAGCACTGTATTATGGCCAAGATAAAATACTTGTAAAGTTTATGATGATAATTTTAAATTTACCCATTATTAATTATGAAAAAGCTAAATTAACTAGAATAAGTAAAAATATATTACTTGGTATGACAATATATAACTTTGTAATTGATGATATGTATATTATAGGATTAGTAGTTAATGATACTAATAGTTACTTTATAGATAATTGTTGCTATGATTTCTTCGAAAAATCAACAAAATTATATTTAAATAAAATAAATAGAAATTGTGATGAATACATGAAGTTTTATTTACAACTAAATGTAAACGACTATAGAAAAGATAGCAAATTAGAAGAATTTTACCTAGAAAAAGACAACATTGTTATAATTAAAAATTTAGTAAAATTTAGAGAGTTATATTATAAAACAAATAAATAATTAAAAACTAAAAATTGAGTACGGTAGCACTTATCGGAATTTAAGTCTGCATGAGAAGTCTAGATACAGAGTCGATGAATCAGAAAAAATAATAAATAATTATAATCTTAATATTGTAAAATAACTTAAATATATGATACAATATATTAAGGAAAGAGTGATATTATGGAAATACTTAATAGAAAAGCCAATTATGATTATTTAATTACTGATACCTTTGAAGCAGGTCTCGTACTTACCGGTACTGAGATAAAGTCTGTTAGAAATGGAAAAGTTAATATAAAAGATAGCTATGCAATAATAAAGAATGATGAAATGTATTTACTTAATACTCATATATCAATATATGAAGAAGGTAATATCTTTAATCATGATGAAACACGTACAAGAAAATTACTTATGCACAAAAAAGAAATCCTCAAACTAAGAGATAAAGTAAACATGGAAGGTTATACCCTAATACCATTAAAAATATACTTCGTAAAATCAAAAGCCAAAGTATTAATAGGACTTGCAAAGGGTAAAAAGAACTATGATAAAAGAGAAACTATCAAAGAAAGAGACACCCTAAGAGAAATGCAAAGAAACTATAAATTGAGGTAATTCATGAGTAATAAAAAAATAATTAGTATATTTATATTCTTGATTTTACTCGCAGGAATAATATTCCTATTAAAAAAAGTTAACTATATAGATTATGAAAAAAATTACTTTTACTTAGATACAATGATTAATGTAAAATTAAAAAGTAATAAAAGTAGTAAAGATATCGAAGAAATATTTAATGAAATAGATTACCTTTATAGTACATATAATACCCTAGCAGATAGATATAATAGTTATGATAATGTAGTAAATGTTTACTACATAAATGAAATACTTAAAGATAATGAAGAAATAATATTAGATAGTAAATTATCTACATTGATTAATGAAGGTATAAAATATTATGAAATAACAAATGGTTACATAAATATAGCAAGTGGTAATTTAATTAGTGTATGGAAAGACTATATTAATAAAGGAGAAGGAATTCCTACTTCAGCAGAATTAAATGTAAACACCAATATATCTGATATTAAATTAGTAGATAATACCTTAACAAAAACAAATAATGTAAAATTAGACTTAGGATCATATACCAAAGGATATGTAACAGAATTAGTAGGTAATTATTTAGAAAGTTTAGGAATAAAGAACTATATAATTGATGCGGGAGGTAACATAAAAACAGGAAAACCTTATAAAAAAGATAACTACCTAGTCGGAGTAGTCAATCCTGAAAATACCAAAGACATCTTTATTAAATTAAATATAAATAACAAATCAGTTGTAACAAGTGGAGATTATCAAAGATACTATGAATATAATGGAGTAAGATATAATCATATTATTAATCCTTACACAAAGTATCCTGCAAATAATTTTAGAAGTGTTACAGTTATATGTAATGATTCCTTTAAAGCAGATGTTTATAGTACATATTTATTCCTTTTAGATTTAGAACAAGGATTAGACATAGTAAACAAAACACCTGATATTGATGCTATCTGGTATATAGATAGTGAGAATATCATAAAAAGTGATGGATTTAGTTATTAAAAATATAAAAAAGTGTTGTATTTTACCAAAAAATATGATATTATTATTAAGCAATCCGCTTTATATCTATATATGATTGTTTTAAAAACAAAGGAGTGTGAATATCGTGGCAAAGAATTTAATCGAAAAAATCACTGAAAAGCAACTTAATCCAAATGTTCCTGAATTTAGAGTAGGAGATACTGTAATCGTAGGATGTAAGATTATTGAAACTAAAAGTGGTAAAGAAAGAGAAAGAATTCAAAACTTTGAAGGAGTTGTAGTAGCTCGTAAAGGAACTGGTGTTAGTGAAACATTTACAGTTAGAAAAGAAGTTTCTGGTATTGGAGTAGAAAGAATATTCCCTGTAAATAGCCCTAACATTGCATCAATTACTGTTACAAAGAAAGGTAAAGTAAGGAGAGCTAAATTATACTTCCTAAGAGATAGAAAGAAAGCTTACAAAATTAAAGAAAGACGTTAAGTCTTTTTTCTTTACTTAAAAATATAATAGTGTTATAATTAATACGAGGTGCAATATGAAAATTATAAAAGAAGTTATTCCGTATATAATAATATTAATAGTAGTCGTTCTAGTAAGAACATATCTAATTACTCCAATAACAGTAGTAGGTAGTTCAATGGATCCAACATTACATGATAAGCAAATGCTACTTTTAAGTAAAATAAGTTATAAATTACATGATATAGAAAGATTTGATATCGTAGTAATAAAAAAAGAAAACGAAGAAATAATTAAAAGAGTTATAGGATTGCCTGGAGAATATATTAGTTATAAAGATAACAAACTATATGTAAACGGAGAATACATCGAAGAATCTTATAATTATGGCAATACCAAAGATTTTGATTTAGATTACATTTGCTATATTGAAAAACACAAATATTACGAAAAAAATAATAGTTTTAAATGTGAATATGACAAAATACCGGATAATTATTACCTAGTTTTAGGAGACAATCGTGGTATCTCTAAAGATAGCAGAAGTATAGGACTAATAAAAAAAGATGATATCTTAGGTAAAGCAATAATTAGATTTTGGCCTGTAAACAAAATAGGAAGTATTTATTAAACTTAGTTTATACCTATGAAGCCTAATTAAAAGTCTTCATAGGTATTTTAAAGCCTAAGGTCTTTAAAATAAACAAGCATTATTATAATAAAAAGTTAAATGATTCTATGTCATTTAACTAATTTTTTTACCTTGGAATTAATTTCTGTTTCATCAATATTCATTTTATATATATTATTAAACTTACTAAGCACATTAGTACAATCAGATAACTTAGTTATTCCACCATTTATAATCAGATGAATATCTTTATCACCGACATTTATATCTTTTGTACCTCTAGCATTATCAGGAAACAAACTTTTATTTGGAGCAATAATACCAACATTACCTTTCATTTTATCAAAAGGATAAGGTATCATACCATTATGCATATGTCCAGAAAATATAAAATTATATTCCTTAACTCTATCTATAACATCTTTATCAGACATATAAATTGGAGAATGACATACAAGAACCTTTACTTTATTATTATCCAAGTTATATAAATAATTTAAGTTCTTATCTAAAAAATTAAGTAAATAATCTTTATTTTCTTTATCACCTGAAAAATAGTAATCATATCCTAACTCTAATTGATATGCAATTAAATTATCATCTTCATAATAAGGAGTATAATGCGATACATGAATATTATTAGAATCATTTAAATTCTTCCATAAATCAGTATTCCAATCCTCATTACCATTTTTAAAACTTTTCGTAGTAAAATCATGACTACCTAATGTTATAAATAATTTATACTTATCGCTGAGTAATTTTAGCCAAGAAACTAATCTTTCTTTTTTTCTCTTATCATCATGTAAAAAATTAGTACTATCTATAAGATCTCCTGCAATAAACAAATATTTACTATCATTATTAAATAAATACTCTGTTAATAAATCTAATCTCTTATCATCAAAACTAGAACAATAATGTAAATCTCCAAATGTAGTTATAGACATATCATTACTAATATTAGGCATTATATAATTGTGTTTTACACTAACTATTTTATTAGACATAATAATTACCCCTTTCATGTAGCCATATTATATAAAATAATAACATATATGTCAAGAAAAAAGAAATTTCATACTATATAGTTGATAGTTTTATCTTTTTATTTTATAATTATATTGTGATATTTATGTATATAAAGAAGTATCAAAATATAAGAGGTAGTTATGAATAGATGTAGTTGGTGTAATTTAAATAATAACGGCGATGTTTGTTTTATAACATTGAAATTATTACTTGTAACAAAGTATATTGCTCCAGCTAATGGTGAGTTTAAAAATCCTGCTACAGATAAACCTTTTGCAGATGATACTTTAATTAAAATTGAAAAATATGGTAAAAATTACTTGTTTGAAGTAAAAGATGATTTAGAAAAATTTTCTAAGGAAGAACCAAATTTATATCGAAGAAGTCAAAGCGATATTGCTAGTTGTCACGATTATATTAATGAATTGAATAAATAATATTAAGTTTTCTTAATATTGTTTTTTAAGTAAATAGATTTTTTACTTATTTTATGTTATCATATATATTGAATATATATTAGAAATATTAATAAAACTACCAAGAACAGAAAAATATAGTATAGGAACAGAATATAAAATAAGTATGTATAAATTAATAGAAGAAATAATGCTATTAAATAAAATAAAAACATCAAATTATAATAAGATAACAGAAACATTAAACAAAATAGATGCATATTTAAATACACAAAGAATATATTTAAGAATTATGAAAAAGTACAAATGGATAGATGAGAAAAAATTTAAAAATGCAATGAATTTAATATATGAAATAGGAAAAATATTAGGAGGACTTATAAAATATTATGCCAAAAACAGTAAGGAATAAATATTATATATATGTAACATATGAAAATTTATACAAAGCTCATCTAAAAGCTAGAAAAGGAA
>OIZT01000581.1_pt1 | contig 21573 bp, 20 predicted proteins | sample 1588611 | NCBI WGS metagenome assembly OIZT01 (sample SAMN03283278) | human gut metagenome | biome: human-associated habitat; material: feces | host: Homo sapiens | place: Peru | collected 2012
TTGTTGCTCAGGAACTTATAAATAAAGTTAAATCAAAGTGTTGCGGAATTAAGGTATTATTCATAACAATTGCAAACTTAGCATAAAAGCGTGAAAATAGCAAGAGAAAAGCGAAAGATATTTTGCTAATTGTATGAAAAGATGTAATTTTGCGCCATGTTTGCATACATTTCCATACATATTCGCCTATTGGCTGTAGCTATAATGATGCTTATAGCCTCTACTGCTACAGCTCAAGTAGATGGGGCTGTAAGGGTAAATCCCGAAGATAGGGATGTTGACCTTGACGACCCTACCTTTGTTCCTATGGTGCGAGTTGGAAAGGTGTTGCAAGGTCGCGACTCTATACAATATGTAGAGCTAAATAATATTTATATATATCCAAAGCCTGTTTTCAAAAACGAAAAACAGCGCATGGCTTACAACCGCTTGGTATATAATATAAAAAAGGTGTTGCCAATAGCTAAGGAGGTTAACAAGATTATCGTGGAAACCTACGAATATCTTGAAACTCTGCCAAACAAGAAGGCTAAGGATGCGCACATGAAGCTTGTAGAAAAGAGCATCAAGAAAGAATATACTCCAAGAATGAAAAAGCTTACCTATTCGCAAGGTAAGCTTCTTATAAAATTAGTTTATCGTGAGTGTAATAGTAGCTCATATAATCTCGTTCAGGCTTTCCTCGGACCAGTAAAGGCTGGTTTCTACCAAGCTTTTGCTTGGGCTTTTGGTGCAAGCCTAAAGAAAGATTACGACCCTAATGGCGTAGACCGCCTCACAGAGCGTGTGGTGCTGCAGGTTGAAGCAGGACAATTATAAGTATCATTAGATGCTGTAAACAATACTTGTACCATTGTCTAGCAACGGCTTTAAGAGTGTTTTTGTCGGATAATCCATTGTAATTGGTAAGGTTTTGGGATAACAGAATAGCTCCTTCAGTCGCTTTGTCAAACGACTGGAGGAGCTATTATTCTAAATGTTAGTTAAACCATGAGCAATCAACCTATAAATCGGAGTAGTTACTTTATCGGGTGAAACAATTTGTTCTTCGTACCCAATGCTTCTATTTCCTCCATTGTATAAAGTGGGCGCCAACGCATGGTGCCATTGTTGACTCCTCTGCCTTGTACGTAATATTTGTTCCTATATCCATGCGGAGTAAACTCGCCTGTACCTCCTATATCTCCTATCTTAAAACCATGATGATACAAGCAAGTTGTCAACATCACCTCGGAATGTGCCGAATATCCTTGTTTTAGATATTTATTCAAGCAATCCAAAGCTTTATTAGAATATCTACATATAGGATTAAAGCCCTTTATACATTCTGTTAATGGATAACCACTGTCATTGCAGTGATGCCACCACCCCCAATCTTTATTTGTTTCATCAAAACGCTCTATATGGCAACTTAAGAAATCATACCCATCAAGATTTGTATCGCAATCGTTCATCAAAATATCCCACTTACCTGTAAACTCCACGTCATATTCTATAAACCAATAATGATGGTACTCAGGATTGTCTATAAAGAAACGCAAAACTGGGAAATGACAACTGCCAGGAAGCAATGTTTCCTGTATCGGTTCATATCCTAATTTATTGATATTTTCGCTATTCGTGATAAAACAAGAAATATCGTCTGGAACATTCCACTCACATCCTTCATCTAAGTTAAGAAGTAGAATTATATTATATCTCTTGTTCAAATCACTATTCAGTTTCCTGTATTTTTGAATAACATATTCGTTTATAATATGCGTTGACAATAGTACAACGCTTTTATTTTTAATCATAATACCACCAATTAAAAAGTTGTTTTAATTTTATTCCTTATAAACTTGTCAAATACACTACATTCTGTTATCTTAATCTTAGCGTTTGTATGGTAGTTCCAAACTATCGTATTTTTAGAGACTTTAGATTTTTCAAATACAATTGTCATAACAAATGTTTCATCAGCAGGATTAGCATATTCTGCTATTGAAACGACTCTGCCTTGCAGCGTATTATTATTAATATTTGATACTGTCGCCATACCGGGCTCTATCTGTCTCTTTAAATCTGCAGAAATATGAGCCTTAGCCGTTATCAATTCCTTGACAGAGTCAACAACTATACATAGAGCATCATTAGCATCCACAAAATCTTTTTCTCGAAATATATCACAAGGATAAACAACACCTGTAAGCGGAGATTTAATACACACAGTATCTATTACACCATTACATTTTGCCACAATTTGGGCCAAGGTATCCCCCATACATACAGAACCATGCTTTAGTTTCAACTTTATTATTTGCCCTGATTTTAAAGCTTTAATCTCAGCCATACAATTTACGTTTTTTGCAACAATTGGAACTGCTAATATGTCTGGATATTTTATAAAGTTGCATGCTATATAAATTAGTATAACAAAAATAAGAATGACAGAAATTCCGACACGCAAAATTGTGGGTGGAATCTTTCCCATCAGTTCTTGTACCTCCTCACTACGTAGCTCTATATTCGGTACATTATGTTTTTTTTCCATTATTTTCCTAACTCTAACTGATTTTTAACTAATGTATAATAATATCCATGTTTATCTACGAGTTCCGAATGAGTTCCAACCTCCACAACATGTCCATGCTTCATGACCACAATCTGGTCTGCGTCCTTCACCGTGCTCAGACGATGTGCTGCTATTACAACCGTCTTGCCTTTATAGAACTCTCGCAGATTCTTCATAATAATACGCTCATTGGTAGTATCTAATGAGTTTGTTGCTTCATCAAAGAATATATATTCAGGGTTCTTGTATATGGCTCGTGCAATTAACAATCGCTGACGTTGCCCCTGACTCACACCAGAACCCTCCATTCCAATTTTCGTATTATAACCTAATGGCAGTTCCGAGATAAAATCATCGGCATTGGCCATTACAGCAGCATGGTACAGTCGCTCCGTGTCGACATTATCCGTATTGAGCGCAATATTGTTGGCAATGGAATCTGAGAAGATGAAACTCTCTTGCATCACACTGCCGGTCTTGCTTCTCCACAGATGGGGGTTAATCGTGTTTAGTTTCTGATTCCCTATTTTAATGCATCCACTGTTTGGTTGGTAGAAACCTTGTATAAGCTTAATTAGTGTAGTCTTTCCACTGCCACTTTCACCGACAAAGGCGGTAACCTTATGTTCAGGAATAACAAGATTGATATCATCCAATGTATAATTTCTTTCAGAACCATCATAACTGAATCGTAGATGATTAATATAAATACTTTTATTTTTAGGTAGAATTGAGGTTTTATTTACAATTTCCTGTTCCTCATCTTCTTGTGCATGTATTTCATTCAATCGCTCAAGACTTATCTTGGCATCCTGCACAGCTTGGGCAAAGCCTATAAAATCTCCAATAGGAGCAGACACCTGACCGATGATATAAGTGAGTGACATCATCATTCCAAGCGTCATCTGACCTTCCACCACAGCCCTTGCAGCAATGAATGAGATAAGAATATGTGTTGTTTGGGTAAAGAACACAGAACCAGACTGCTGTATTTGCCCAATTGTTAGTCCACGAACGCTAATCTTAAACAGATTCACTTGTACTCTTTCCCATTCCCAGCGTTTTTGTTTCTCACAGTTATTGAGCTTAATATCCTGCATCCCCTGTATTAGTTGGATAATTTTGTTCTGCTCGTTGGAAGCCTGGTTGAAACGCTTTGTATCAAGTTCACATCTGTATTTCATAAAATACAGTATCCAAAGAATATAAAATGTGTTACCTATCATGAATATAGTCAGTATCTTTATATTATAATAGGCAAGAATTACTGTAAAAATGATGAAGTTGACTAACGAGAAAAGGATATTTATGGAATTACCCATCAATAATCCTTTGATACGTCCGTGATCACCAATACGCTGCATAATATCACCAGTACGCTTCGTATCAAAGAAGTGTAAGGGCATATTCGTCAATTTGATGAGAAAATCTGAAATTAGCGAAATATTAATCCGCGAATTGATATGCAGAAGTATCCAACTTCTGATATATCCTACACAGAGTTGGGCAAGGAAGAGAGTTAGTTGGGCTATCAATATAAGAGTTATTAGGTTAAGGTTCTTCTCTCCTATACCGAAATCTACCATAGCTTGTGTCAGGAATGGAAATATCAGTTGAAGCAGGCTCCCCACAATCATTCCAAATAGCAACTGTATAAACTGTCCTTTATACGGCAAAAGATATTTAAAAAAGAACGAAAGGCTATATCCTTTTGAATCTACTTCTTCTTCGCGTTTCCCAAAATCAACTCTTGGTTCAAGCAAGAGAGCAGAACCTTTGTAAACATTGTCAGATTTTGAACTCAACCAACATTTCAGGAATTCATCCTTTGAATAGCATAACCGCTGAGAGGCAGGGTCTGATATGTATATATTATATTTTCCTTTACGCCTCTGCTCAATCTTATAACAGACAACAAAATGATTTTGATTCCAGTGAAGAATACACGGCAATGGAGCATCCTCTACAAGTTGTTCAAACGATATACGTACACCAATAGTATGGAAACCAATATATTCAGCAGCATCGCTAATGCCAAGCATAGACACTCCTTCTCTAGATATATAGCAATGGCGGCGCAACATCTCGGCAGAATACTCTTTACCATAGTGTTTCGCTATCATGCGTAGGGCTGTTGGTCCACAGTCTGCAGCATCATACTGGAGGTAATGCGGAAAGTGTGACATAAATTATATTATAGTTTACGACAAAGAGACTTATATAGAAATGATATAATTTCTATTACAGCAGATGTGTCAATTTTCTGTTCATTATTCATTTTCTCTAGACATTTGTAAATCTCTTGAAATTCTGTATAAATAGAGATTTTCTTATCATTTAAAATTAGCAGAAGAATTTCATTACGAATTCTCTTTGCAGTTGCAATCTGTTCAGATCTCTTTCTATAAGATACTTGATCTTTGGATATGCGATATAAGATTAAAGGATGAGGAATAATGTAAAATACACCCCCCAATAATGCTGCATCCAGCCAAAGTTTATAATCTTCTGCATAGTCATAGTTTTTGTATTTCAGATTGTTTTCTTTAAAAAATTTTTTTCTAAACATTGTAGATGGATGGCATAAGAAATTTCCACGTAATAATTCTGCTAAAGGATTTTCAATTATTCCTTGTCCATATGATAATGTATTGGAAGCTCCCCCAAAAGTAGTCGCCCAAGAACCACAAATATCAACATCAGGAAAAGTTTTCATAATTTGAACTTGTTCTTGAATTCTATTTGGAAACATCTTATCATCGGCATCAATTCTTGCAATATACTTTCCTTTGGCTATAGATATTCCTGTATTTAATGCTTCTATATAATTATGCTTATTCAAGATCAAATTGATTCGAGAATCTGAGAAACTATTAATAATACTTACCGTATTATCGGTAGAAACATTGTCCACGATGAGAAATTCAAAAGCTTCATAAGTTTGAGCCAGAACGCTTTCAATACATTCAGAAATATAGGTTTCAGCATTGTGTACAACTAACAAGATTGTTACGTTTATTTCCATAATCTATTTAACTATTAATTAAAAATCCACAAAGACCATCAGACATACAAATAGCATAAGACATATAATTCTCATTGGTTATTTCAGTTTTGCTAATTCGGACAAACCGAGAAGGATGGGCAAAATATTGAGAAGGATTACCATTATACCAATCCTCAAATTGCAAACACAGTTGAGACATATCAGAATCATTTTTGTTTGATTTTTTTCTGACCGCATCATACACTTCATTAATAAAATCAGAATTAAAATCTTCTTTTCTATATTTTGCCATTTTTGAATGACCAAGTATATAATGTAACAATCCTTTAAATCCATGTTCTACGCTATTATCAAGCCTATAGGGTGAAATTTTTGCAATTTGAGAGTCGATATCTTGAAATATTTCTATAGAATTACCTGTCACATAACCATTATACATTAAGTAGTCTATTCCCCATGAAAATCCACATAATCCATTTGAAAATGATATGGGGGTGTCAATATTAATATGATCAAGACATTTTTGCAATAAATGTTCAGCGTAGTTAACTAAAACTGGAAGTTGATAGTCTTGAGAATATTTATACATAGTCAAACTAACTCCTAACATACCATTTAGTAATCCATAAGAAGTCATATCGCAGGCGTTACATATGACATGTTCTACAACCTTTTGGCATAATAAAGAATCTTTCATTTTTTTATTTTTTAGATGATTTTGAGAAACGATATATCATATGTAGCATGACATACTGAGATATAATATTATTATGTGTCTCAACTATACCTTGTGCATTGATAATACGATTTACGTTACTCAACTGTTTTAGGATATCATAGCCATCCAATTTCAACAACATTTTTCCTTTCAAAAGAGGATATGAAAGCTGTGCGTTCCATACAACGTCTGTGGTATTCATGTTTTCATAAGAATATCCGCAACGACTATACAACATCAAATCAGTACCCACGCTGAAATGCCATGGTGTTTTAATTTGAGCGGTAAAACCATTCTTCATGTCTAAAGCATTAATGGGTGTAAAGTCATCACGCTGACTGTAGCTTCTCCTATAAGTACCATTTGACATTATTCCTATTTGCGATTTACCTATGGTGTAATATAGGTGTATTTGTTCTGTCATACTATGAGTACCAACTACACTGCGTGATGAAGACGTTGTATTATCTTTTGTTCTTATCAAATCAACGCTATGAACATAACCTGTGCCAAGCACTATTTTTAGGTTCAGTTTCTTTCTTTTGTCTATTGGCCCATATGCCCCAATATTTATATCTCCACTCCAACATCCGTTGACATTATCTGGCCGATAAGTCTTTATACCTGTTGCTTTATCATAAGTATACCCCATAGCTATGCTGTTTTGTTTTAGTTGATAAACACCCTCTATTGCCAGCATTATTCGTTTTTCAGGATATATCCTTTTGAAAGTTGTTATAACACGATGAGAAAGTGATGTCTTTAAATTCGAATTACCCATAGTGATATTCAACGGATCTGTAGTATCGTATATGTTTAAATACATATTCATATTGGGCAACTGCGATGAAAGCATATATTGCAGTTTGAAGTTATACCTTCTATCTTTACTTGCCCAATCAATATACGAACTGTATATATTCATTAGAATATTTTGTTTGGTGAATGTGGTATCTACTTTATCTCGTCTATAAGAAAGTCTGCGATTTTGGATTGATACAGGAATCGCAAGTTGTCCTTTCCAAACAGATTTCCCAATTTCTTTTCTCCATACGAAGAATGGTTCGAATGTTGAGGTATTTATTGTTTGTCGGCTTCTATAACTATTAGTAGGGTCAAGAGTATGCATATATTCCATATATGAAGGTAGGGTTCCCAACTCATACTGAGTTTCTTCGCCCCATCCTTCAATATTATCCAATAAATACAAATTAGACCATGTGTCTGAAAGGTTACGATTGAACGAACAACTCAAATCCAAAATTAGCCCACGCTTTATTATATACGAGTAAGTAGCCTTAGCTTTAATATCATATCCACAGTTAGGTTTTCCATCAAAAAAACGGTTTTTATAATCAACAGATGCAAGATTTCCCTGAGAATATTTTTCTATTCTGTTGTGTTCAAACTTCTCTGTTGATGAATTTTTATAAGATCCACGTGCGTACAATGTTATATTATCTGGTGTTCTATTAAATTTTATCCTTGACTTAATAGCCATACCAGTTTGCCACTCATATCCATCAGCTGTGCTCTGACGCATGTTTCGATTAATAGCAAATGGACGGTATGTAGAAGTCAATTGTTTGCCAAAGATATCATTCTCGGCGTCATTCTTTTTAAAAAAGTCTTGATTGAATGATGCTGATGCATAGTTGGTATGACTATCGTTGTGACGATATTGGGCTTCAGGGGATAGTTCAAGATTAACATTACTCCATTCGAAGTAAAGACGGTGTTTGGTCGACATATTGAAGTTTTTTCGGTCTTCATAGTTTCTTAGATTGGTATATACATTTCCACCTGAAAGAAACAAAGTCTGATATGTATCACTTTTTATATCAACATTGTTATGACTAAACTGAACGTTACCTTCTGCTTTGTATTTTTTGTTCTTATCATCAATGGCATAATCTAATCCACCAACCTTTTGTGTCGTTATCCCTTTACGGGCATCTGCCGGGCTCCAGGTTGTACGATCACCTGGTTTGCCGTCATCATTCATGTTATTTGCATTAAAATAAACAGATAGGCGAGAATGATTTGTAAATCGCAAAGCAAAAAGACGTGCAAGATATTTATCCGTAATACCAGCTCCAAGTTCCACGTTACCAGTATACATTTTATACAATTTATGGAACTTTAGATTACCATCAACAAGTACACTTAGGAATATAAATGCCAACAGCCACAAGCTTCGATGCGACTATTCGCAGAAGCTTATGCGGCTAATCGAAAGGCGCCATTCGAATAGTCGCATAAGCAATAAAGGATAACCGAAAATAAAATAGACCTGCCGCAAAAATACAGCAAGAGAGAGCGGATAGACAGAGGCTATTCGGCAACAGAAACAACGTCGTCCCAGCTAATGCCGAGGAGCCTCATCTGACGAACAAACTCAGGGAGAGTAGTAGTCATAAACTCTTTCTTGCGAGATTTCTTAATTTCTCGTGCTGCACCAGGCGTGACGAAATAGCCCAAGCCACGCTTGTTGTAGATGATGCCATCGCGAGCCAGCTGGTCGTAGGCTTTTACTGCGGTATTGGTATTCACCTGCAGCATCACGGCATATTCCCTAACGCTCGGTATGCGATCGTCGTCGGCATATTTGCCTGCCAAAATCTCGTCACACAGTCGGTCTGCCATCTGGATATAGATGGCTTTATCGTTGCTAAATATCATACGTTGAGCCATTTATTGTTAATAACTTGCATGCGGGAAAACAGTCTGTAGCTGCCACAATACATCAATGCTATCACCACCCATGCTATGGCTATGCATAAATATGCAAGAGCGAGGGCTGAAGATTCGTTGAGCGAATTGCCAATAGAAGGGAAACAGAGTACGCGAAGTATCATTATCACCACAAATCCTATCACCACCTGCGAAGCTAAGGTAAGGAGCCAAGCGTTGCGACGGAACAGGGTGCCGCAGAATATCCAGAAGGCATAGTTGAAGGCAAAGAATGTAAGATAGCTCAACGATTCCATGATGCCAACCAAGGTAAAGCCGTGAGGGAATAGCAAGCAGCCTTTTATTACCTCGCCACTGATTTCATTGTAAATAGGAGAAAACAGCATGGTAATCATTTTTACCACCACACTATAATCGGGTCCTTTGAGCAATATGAACGACAGGAAGAGTTGCATGATGTCGGCAAAAGCCAATGCCACAAGGAAGCATAGCGGATAGCCTATCATAACATGGAACAGGCGAACCAGGAATTTCTCCAGGTTAGAGGCTGGGAGACTGAAAAATGCTATGCGCTGCTGCTTGGTGGCAACGTTCTTGAATACAAACGAGGCGCCCAAGAAAATGGCAAACAAGTATACTACCCATGCGATATTTGAGAGTATCATAACGGTGGCTTTCTTGAACATTATCATCGTATCTTCAGGATAGCCATTCACATCATCAAAATATCTTGAGATTATGGTGGCGCAGAACAAGAAAGTTAGGGTTAAAGCAATACCTATAGCAAAACGCATATAGTCTTTTCGCTCGGTCATCATCTCCCACTTCAGCAACTTTACGAAGCGAGTTTTATCAAATGTAGTATTCATAATAATCTGTATTTTTTAAAGACCTTTGTAAATAGCATTAAACAATAGTTCGAGATTTATCTGCGTCTCGTCGTCGCCTTCGCCACGTAGTGCCATCACAGCGTTGCCCTGCAATGTAGGCTCGGCATAGATAACCGTGGAGTCCATCTCTTGCGGAGAACGGAACTCGAATTTATACTTCTCGCTAATCTCGGCAGTAGAAGCGTCCATCAGCATCTTGCTCTCTGAGAGCACGAGGATGTGGTCGAGCAGCGACTCTACATCGTGCACCTGGTGGGTGGAAATGATGATGGTGCGGTCGTCGGTCATGCTGTTTGCCACCACCCTACGGAATTGCGACTTCGACGGAATATCCAAGCCGTTTGTTGGCTCGTCCATAAAGAGGAAGCGAGTGTTGGCAGCAAGAGCGAAACTCATAAAGACTTTCTTCTTCTGTCCCATCGACAACTCGTTGAGCTTGTTGAAGTTAGGCAATTCAAAGTCGCGCAAGCAATTGTCTAACACTTCGCGACTAAACGCCTCGTAGAAGGGTGCATTAACCCTCACATATTCATCGAGAGATATCGGAGGCAAATCAAACTCCTCGGGCACGATGAAAATATCGCGGAGCATGTTTGGATTGCGCTCTTTGCTATTAAGCCCCTCTACATACACATCGCCATGACAAGGAGTGAGCAATCCGCTGATGAGGTAGAGCAGGGTCGACTTGCCTGTGCCATTTTTGCCCAGCAAGCCATAAACATTGTTAGCCTTGATGTCAAGACTGAAATCTGTGAAAATGTTGCGCTTAGTACCAGGGTACTTAAAGCTGATGTTCTTTACTTGTATCATATTCTTCTTACATTATGGTTTCTTATGTTATGCTTTCTTACATTATGCTTTTTGCACTTGTAATAGTGTACTACTATATTAGTACACCGCGAAGATATGACATTTACAAATATCAGCCAAGCCTTTAAGCCTAAAACTTTAAATATTAACGCATTATTAACATTTGCACATTAATAAATATATAATTGACTGAAGTTTCGCATGTACGAAAGTTATAGTAGTTAAAGAAGTTATCACTCCCTTCGGTCGTTAGAAGTTATAGCCAATAGCCTTTTTGGTTGTATATTTAGCAATAAAGCATATGGCTTTAACTTCTCTAACTTCTTTTAATTCTTTAACTTCCTCATTTGCGAAAGTTGAGTAATTGAGCACACCCATTAAGGCGTATATAATGGAGCTTTACCCAGTTCCACTCTATCGCTATTTTGCGCGAAGTTGTATTTTTACCCCATCTCGCGCAAAATAGTGAGTCGTTATTTTGCGCGAAACTATATTTTTACTATATTTGCAGCAAAATAACGACATCATTATGGCACAGAAAATTATTGGAAGAGAGAAAGAAATCAAAGAGATTGAAGCTCTATATCAAGCTAACAAGCCTGTTTTTGCAGTTGTCTATGGCAGAAGAAGAGTAGGAAAGACTTTTCTTGTAAGAGAATTGTTGGGTGATAAATTCAATTTCTATCATACAGGATTATCTCCATATGAATTGAAAGGCAAAAAACTGAAAGAACAACAACTCAGTAACTTTTATTCTTCGCTAATAAAATATGGTAGTGATATCAACAAGGTGCCAACAGACTGGCTGGAGGCATTTAACGCCCTTATCGACCTATTAGAAAAACAAGGTACCAATAAGCGACAAGTTATTTTCATCGACGAAATGCCATGGATGGACACGCCACGCTCTGGCTTTATCACAGCTTTGGAACATTTTTGGAATGGATGGGGAGCTGGAAGAGAAAACCTGATGCTCATAGTATGTGGTTCGGCTACATCGTGGATTTCTGATAAACTTCTCAACAACAAGGGAGGTCTCTTTGACCGCACAACAGACGAAATAAAGCTTCGCCCATTCACATTAGGAGAATGCGAAAAGTACTATGAAGCCAACGACATCGTGATGTCTAAATTCGACCAATTACAATGCTATATGGCTACAGGTGGAATACCTTATTATATATCAATGTTGCAAAAGGGCAAAAGTTTGGCACAAAACATCGACCGCCTGTTTTTTGAGACAAATGCCAAGCTCAAGCTTGAATTCGACCGACTATATTCTTCGCTCTTTACCAACGCAGAAGAGTGTAAGAAGATAGTGCGACTTTTGGCTCAAAAACAACAAGGATATACAAGAAAGGAAATCTTGGAACAAACAAAATTGGTTGATGGTGGTGGATTTTCAGCAACATTGAAAACACTTGAAGTAAGTGATTTTATTGCATCATACGTGAAATATGACTATCCGAAGAGGGAGATTTACTATCGACTCACAGATTTCTATAGTAAATTCTATCTTTCTTTTATCGATGGAAAGAAAACCACAAATCCAAGTTTTTGGCAAGATAATTTCAACGCACCATCTATAATAGCTTGGCGAGGCTTTACTTTTGAATCACTCTGCATCTGCCACATACCACAAATTAAGCAAGCACTTGGTATAAGCGGCGTACAGACAGAAGCAAGCCCATGGAAGAGCAGAAAAACTAAAGATGGGGCACAAATCGACTTAGTAATAGAGCGTGCTGATCATATCTGCAATATCTGCGAGATGAAATTCTGCGAAGACGATTTCTCTATCAACGCAAGCTACGACAAGAACTTGCGTCATAAGCTTAGCTGCTTCGTGGAAGAAACAAAATGTAGAAACACTCTCCACATGACCCTCATCACCACATACGGATTAAAATTCAATGAGTATGCAGGTAGAATACAGAAAGTTATAACTATGGAGGATTTATTTAAATAGCGTAAGGGGATTTTCTTTTCCCTTACTTAGCCACCAACGCTTCGCACAACTTGCGCTGCAACACACGGGCATCGAGCACAGACATTTCGCAATCCATGATGGCAAAGGCAAGCTTGTGACCATCGGTGCCGTCGCAGATGCCTGCGAGCGAGCTGATGCCATAAGGATGAGAGAGTGTGCCTGTCTTAGCCTTTATCTTGCCACGAGTTTTTGGTCCTGTCATTTCGCGCTTCAGAGTACCGTCGGTGCCTGAGACAGAAAGGTTGCGCTCAAGAGCCTCACGGATATCGGGGTCGCGATAGCCATAGTCGAGAACGGCAGTAAGCGCACGAGGCGAAAGATGATTGTGGGTACAAAGACCGCAACCATCGTGGATGACGAGCGACTTATGGGTCATGCCAACTTCATCGTGAAGGAAACGACGAAGGTAGGCAACGCCTGCTGTGGCAGAATGTTGCTTGGGGTCTACCCTATGGCCTATGGTATAGAGCATGGCTGTGGCCTGGGTGTTGGAACTATTCTTCCACATTTTCTTCACCACCTCGTCGATGGCGAGGGTGTCGGAATGCACGGCTGTCATTCCCTTAGGAGTTGGAGCCTGAACAATCTGGCTATCTCTAACGGCAATACCCTGCGAACGGAGGGCCGACTTCAGGGCTGCGATGATGCGAGTGTCGCCTTTGTAGAGCAAACCATATTTAGAAAACGAGAGGTCCCAAGGATACCAATGGGCTTCGCTCTGCACCGGTTGTTTTGCTACAAGGTCAACAATCATTTTGCCACCAATTTTCTTTACTCCCTTTTGGCTTAGAGCCTTGGCAAAGTCGTTTAGGTCTACAGGCTGCAACTGTGGGTTCAAACCGCCACTAAAGGCTACATCGCCATTCAAGCAGCCATCGGCAGCCACCTTGCCACGCATAAACATAGTGGTGTAGTAGATATAGTTGCATCCCATCAGATGCAGACCGGCGATGCCCGAGAGGAGCTTCATACATGATGCCGACGACATAGCCAAATCTTCGTTGCAACCATAAACAGGCTTCTGGGCAGTAATGTCGTAGACCATAAAGGCAAATTTGCCATTAGGGCGAGGACGAAGACTAAACTCCTTGAGTCGCGACTGCAAAGCGGTGTCGACAGGCAGATTGTTAGCTACGGCAATAGTGTCGGCAGCAGTAAGTTTTTTATTCTTATTGCTTCCGCACTCTGTGAATAGGGATATGATAAATACTACTAATACTACAATGCCCAATATAACGGCAGCTGTGAGTATTGATAGTAGCAGGAATTTAGTTTTATTTGGTTTCATGATGCAAAAGTACACATTATCTTTTTATTGTGCAAACGATTGCCACAGAAATACGAATATCTATAAAAATCTATTACTGCCCGGTAAAACTAATAATGCAGTTATAAACGGGCTGAAAGCCCAATAATCACATAGCCCAGGGCAGCGCCTTGGGTAAACATTATACCCCACATCTCCATTCGACCTGTAAGGACAAAAGCCTAATTATTAAGGTGTTAATCTGCAAGATATGAGATTGAACCCTAAACAGCAAAAGCATCGTCAAAGTTTAAAGAATACTAAAAGATTTTCATTTGCTTGAAAATCCTTTTAAAATGCCTAAATTTGCAATGCCATTAGAAATGATGGCAAGCATAATTAGAAAGCAACATAGCTTTGTTCTATCTGAGAATCTGGACAATTCGCAGTACACAGGAACGACAGCCCAGGTTGTTTATCTAAATATGTATACTCATATCCATCCCGCTTCTGTGGGATGGGTATCTCTATACATTCGTTCTCGAAGTTTTAGTTAACTTTGCAACCGAACTATCATCCAAATCTGCATAACATGGATTCATATTCCGGAATTGTCATAGAAGAAAGCAGAAGGTCTGAACAATTTTCAGACTTTACTCCCATACCTTGCAAAGGATTCAACATTCTTTGTAAGGCAAAGCGCTATGGCAGATGGTGGGTGCTCAAAGGATTGAAGGAACAATACCGTCAAGACGAAAACTACAAGAACCTGCTGCACAAAGAGTTCGATATCCTCATATCCCTGCAGCATCCCAACATCGTATCAGCCTACAGCATGGAAGAGATACCGGAAATGGGAACCTGCATCGTTATGGAATGGATAGACGGTATCACGTTGGAACACTGGAACGGCAAGAAGACTGAGGGAGAAGGCATCTTCCTCCAGCTGCTTGATGCAGTGCATTACATCCATGCCAAGCAGATAGTACACCGAGACTTAAAACCTTCCAATATCATGATTACCCACAACGGCAGTCATGTAAAACTCATCGATTTCGGACTTTCAGATACCGACGACTTTTCCATTCTCAAACAGCCTGCGGGCACATCGGGCTACATCTCTCCAGAACAGTCCATCTCCAGAAAGGCTGACATCCGCAACGACATTTTCAGCATAGGTTGCATCCTCGAGAAAATACTTCCAGGCAAAGCATATACTGCCATCATCAATCGATGCAAAGCTCCAATTGCCCAACGATATGCCAATGTTGACGAACTCAAAGCTGATTTCATGGCTCACAGAAACAGCCATCCATCCGGTATCAAGCGTATCGCAATCGCAGCCTTGGCTTGTATCATCCTATTGGTTTTCATTAGTTATCCTTTGCTGCAGCAACAGGAAAAGGGCATTAGCATCACCCCGACACATCACGAAGCCAAGAAGGATACAGTCATCCGCCAGCAAGCGGGTGATGCCGCCCCACTCTCCGAAAGCAAACATTCCCAGCAGCCAGCAGCTGCAGAGCCATCTACCACACATCAAGCACAAGCAGCCGGACTCATATCCAAGGGCAAGAAAGCTATCGACAAAATGTGGAAAGAATCAGGCATAGACACCATCCATTCTGTTGTAAGAAAGAGCGAGGCATTCTATCAGTTTATAGATAAGAGCAATGATTTCATCACGACCACTTATCCGCAGACATTCTCTAAAGACATCGCCGGCAGCAAGAAGACAGATATCATCTATGAACTGTCCTCCTATACCGCAGAGAGATATGTGAAACCCACCTTGTCGAGTTTTCAATCTTCCAAATAATGCTCTACGATGATGCCGTCCTTCTTGCCTATGGCATAAGTGACAGGTTCCTCTTCTCCATGTTTCCAGGCATGAAGATAAGCCGGTTCATGGTTTATAAAATGATGGCATTCAAAGGTATCATCTTTCGACAATCTGGTATTTTCTGATGCCAGGACCTTGAATCTTCCGTTTCCCTGATAACTGACGATGCAGGTTCTGTCGGGCAGCCAAGAAAGTTTAAGCTGTTGCCCCTCATAAAGATCATCACATGAGATTTCCTTGCCAATAACCATCTGGCTCTGCTGTTCTCCCGTCCCTTGCGACAATCCAAACTGCTCGAAATCCGTATAGCCGAGAAATTTCGCCAAGACGTCCTTGGTAAACTTGCTTGCAGAAACCCCTTCGCTCACATATCCCCTGAATCGTCGCAGCGTAGAGGCACTCACCCTTTGTTGAGTACGCTCCTCTACCTTTTGGCTTAACCATGTGAAATCGCGAGGCACAACCATCTTGCGCCCCACCATCTTTTCTATCATTTCACGTAACATCTGTTCCATATTGCAAAGATAGCGAAACATATCCAACCTATGCACTAAAGCTAAGATTTTTTCGCAAAAAACTATTCCATATTAAAAACTTGGAACAGAATGGAACGCAGAATAAGCTGAAAAAGCTACTATTTTTGCAAAAAAATCAGCTCACTATGAACAACTTTAGAAAAGATTTCTTATTTTTGCAGTGCTGTTATAAACAAACAGCAGACATATTAAGGAAACAACCATGCTTGGTTCGTACTGAGAATCTGGACAATTCATTGTACACAAGAACGAAGACAGAAGTTGTTCACCCAACCGTGTATCATTGTAACCATTCCGCTTCGGTGGGATGGGTTTCAACATATACCCTTTGGTGTGAGCTGATTTTCATTCTTTGTGTACAGGTAGTCCAGAACCTTCAGAACAGAATGAAATTGGTTCGCACCTTTTTTTGTGCCTAAGATGAAACGACAATAACCTAAAAGTAAATGATTAGCGTATGGAAAAACAGAAAACACCTATTGATTACCAGTTGGACTATATGGAGCACCTCTTCTTCTGCATCAAACATAAGAAGACCGAAAGCTATGTAATTCATCGAATCTGGGATAAACTAGATGATATGAGAATTCGATTTGTAGTACAACAGAAAGTAGAACTTCCAAATGGAAGATATGCTTTGGCAGACTTATATCTTCCACAAATTGGAATTTTTGTCGAAATCAACGAACCTTTCCACGCCTTTCAAAAGAAAGAAGATGATTATCGAAATGAGAATATCATAAAACTAACTCAAAACGACCAATTCATCATCTCCTGTGGCAATCCAAACAAAGACGGCGAATGGTTAAGTCTAAATGAGATTCATCAGCAAATAGACCAATGTGTAGCATTCATCAAGGAGCGCATTAATCAAATCCAAGACTTAAAGCCGTGGGATATGAGCAAATGGCTCTCTGTGGAATATCACAAACAGAAAGGTGTTTTTAAAGCCGAGGACAATGACCAGCTCCGAACTATAGATGACATTTGCGCCGTTTTCAATACTAAGCCAAAGTATCATGGCTATTTGAGAGTTGGAACAGCCTCGGTACCCAACAAGGAGAAACTGGAAATTTGGTATCCTAATATTCATAACCGCAGCGGGTGGAGCAACCATCTTTCGGAAGACCAAGACACATTCGAAGAATTCAATGAAAAGGATGAAATAAAGCGTAAGAAGCATGTTGACACGTGCATTGAAGACAACAAACTACGCATCACATTCTTCCGTCATAAAGACGAACTTGGAATGGAATTCTATAAGTTCATTGGAATCTTCGCTCTCGATATAGAAGAGAGCAAGAAACAGAACAAATGTATTTGGCGCAGAAAGAGTAGAGAATATAAACTATAATATAAACTATAATATAAACTATAATATAAACTATAATATAAATTGTATTATTATGAAGAATCTATTTAAACTTATGCTGCTAACGATATCTATGTTTATCGCAGGCTCATCTTTCGCATTGGCAGGAAATGACAATGACAGTATCCAAATCTTGGAGAAAGCCAATCAAGGCGATCCTTTTGCCCAAAGGGATTATGCATACCTACTTTATAAAGCCTCAAAGAAAGAAGAAGCTAAAGAATGGTACGAAGCATCTGCCAGACAGGGTATTGCCTATTCGCAAACAGTTTTGGGAATATTTTACTGTAAAGGAATTGGTTGCAAAAGAGACTACAAATCAGCAATAAAATGGTATGGAAAAGCCGCAGATCGCGGAGACAGTTTTGCACGCAAGCATTTCTTCACAACGGGTGATATGTTTGGAAAATCCGAAATACCAGAGACAAAGTTCCAGATAGTCTTGCATGGTACAAACAAGACACTTACCTGCAAAGGAAACGAACTGACATTTGAAGAAGGAGAGCAAAATGATGACAATACATGGACTGTAGAAACTGCAAGAGACAAAAGTACAGGGCATTATTCTCCTATACTCAAGAGTTTGTCAGGAAAATATATCACTGGAAAAGAATGCGACAATGGCCCTGCAGGCCTTGGAGCAATAGAGGAAGCTGCAGATATAGAGGTAGGTTTTCCTTTTTCATATCCAGAAAAAGAGAATGGTGACAATATGCGCGATTCTGCTGTTTATGAACCATACCAAGGCACAGAGTTAGTACATGACGCAAGATATTTAGGAATAGAGAATGGAAAATTATATTGGGGAAACGAAGGTTTTAAATTAGATTTTTTCATAAAGTAAGCATTGATATTTGAAAGAAAAAAATTAAAACTCATAGACCCGCAACTGATAAAAACAACGTACATTTAATTATAACAATTATGAAGACATTTGTAAAAAACTTATTTATAGTATTCTTCTTGCTATTTTCAAGTAATGGATTTGCTCAGAAAAGTTTAACAGACTTTATTGATGGAATGAAGAATTCTTCAAATCCAGAGCAGTTTGTCCCACAAATAAAGAAAGAGTTAACCCCCTACCTGAATGGTCCTGGATCGCGCAAAACCATCAAAGAAGCATTCCAATACTTTCTAGGCAAGAACGACAAGATTGCTACTTGTATCGGGTATCTTCTTTGCCAAAGTGGCAGAGACCCGAAAGAATGGTATGAAATCATCAAACAACTTCCAGCTCCGAAAAAGTTTTATTATCAAGACGAAGATTGTCAGGATGACGAAGAAACCATCTATGGAGGATGCTTACATGATGTCATTCTTTTTTCCGATGGCAGAGTAGTCATTCTCAATATACAGGAAGCTGATATTGACAATTATGATAACTTGGCCTCACTAACTTCAAGAATGCCAGAATTTATCAATGATTTCTATATTGACAACAAGCAAGCATTCCTTTACGACCCTTCAGGGAAATGTATGTTAGGTTACTTCAAAGAAAAAGGTACTGAAATCTATGACAATATGAACCCAGACTGTTCTATTTTTGAGCGTCCTGCAAGAGACAACAGATTACATCAGTATAAAGACAACTTACAATACGAATTGGTTGCTGGTATAAACCTCGACTTCAATACAGGTATATTCAAACCTTCATATTATGGATATGATACTCCTGATGAAGCTATTAAAGCCAAGGGACAAAAGAAAGCGGAAGCAATCAAGAAATATAATGCTACACTAACAAAAATATTACAAGCACAAAAGACTGCATTAATCAAGAAATATGGAGAAAAGGCTTACAATTATATCAAACAAGGTAAGATATATGTAGGAATGCCAGCAGGTATCCTTACGGAATACAAAGAAATTCAAGCCGACGGTACAGCTGTTCAGTTGTTCACTTTCAAGGGAACATTCCGTAACAATGCAGGAGTTTACAGCTTGTATGAGCCAAGTGGAATTTTCCAACTATTTAGAGAACTTGGAGTGAATCTTAACTATAATAAAATCTATGTAAGAAACAGAAAAGTTACAGGATGGAGATAATACATTTTTCTATGAAAGCAAAAAGTATCATAACTATAGCATTGATGGCAGTCCTAGGACTGTCATCATGCGACTCTAATAAGAGTACGGTCGAAGATTTGACCAACCAGTTTGTCACAGCTCTGCAGAATAACGATGTGGCAACAATCTATGACTTGTATCCTGACGCTAAATTAGTCAGTAATATGAAACTACCACGAGTGATTCAACTTGCTGACATCGACGTGGAAAAGGACAATGCTACAGGCAATTACACGGCAACAATAAGAAACCCAAGAGAACAGAAACTTGAGTTTAAGGTTGTTGGCAATGACCAGTGGCGGATTGTTGACTCCTATGGACTGTTCAATATTGATGAACAGTATTCAGACCTTGCAGTAAAGTCTGGGGTACCAATGAAGAAACTCTCCGATCTTGCGCTTAACTCCCTGTTCAAGGAAGATAGTGATTTCATGAAGTTTTTTATGAAGAAGTTCGGACAACTGACGGAAATGAAATTGAAAAGGTTTGACGGTGTGTACAATCGTCAGTACTCTTGGGTTAATATCGAACAGAACATTAGAAACGAAGGTGAGTTTCCGGTAAGGGGTACGAACTATGATGTAGTTTTTCATTTTACCGACAATGACGGCAACTCCGCACCAAGTACAAAAACTGTTTCTGGAGTTGACCTTCAACCTGGTGAGACTTTTACCTATAACTTCCAACTTGAAGGCTATGCAATGGCTGCCTATAACCACGCACTGAGTTGGACAGTAACATTCAACCAAAAGGGTGGCAACACACTGAAGGACATTCTGAAAAAAGCCAAGTTTACCGGTTCCGAATACACGGAATTTACAAAGGAGAACAAGGACGTAAAGAAAATAGAAAAGAAGTAAGCAGTATAAATCAAAATAAGGAAGTAAAAGACTATGAAGAAAATAGTATATCTATTCTTGGTGTTCATCACCATTGGTGTGGTGTCGTCATGCAATTCGAAGTCTGTAAAGGAGGCTGAGTTACGTAAGCAGATGGTTGCAGACTCCATTTATAACGATTCGATAAGTAAAGAAGAGAAAGCAGCTGAGCTGAAGGATAAGAAAATCGAATTTCTGAAGAATTTCTACAAAAACACTATCTATTCGTCTGACGAATTTGGTTCTGAGTCATATTCTGCTTATACCGCAAATTTTGAGCGTCATCTATCGCCTAAAGTTAAGAAAGCATTGGCCGATTATGATGATGGAATTGATTACGAACAAGGAGAGCACGGTGAATATATTAAATGGTTTGTACTCGGCGATGAAGGTGATTATGGCGACGAAGGACCAAAGATGGATTATGAAGCTGAGGCCGACAATTGGTTTAAGGTGACAATAAGCGATAAAACCACGGTAAGAATAAAGGTTGACAGTGATCCAGAAGATGACGAGAACTTCATTGTGACTGGTCTCGAATGTCCTAATTATGGTATAAAGGTGACTCCATAATAGCTATATATTTGAATAGGTTACATCACTCTTCAAAAAAATCAAAAAGGTTAAGTCATTAGTGTCCCGATTTTAACGGGACACTAATGACACTTTATTTATAACTAATGGATTGTAAAGTCTAAAAGTGAAGTAAAACAATGTTCGTTTATAGTCGATTTTTAATGACATAGCATATGTATCTTACTCAACTTTTAGACTTAACAAATTACTGGTAATTTCTAACAACTACTTACAATGAGCTACCAAGATTTAAAAAAGAAAATAATAGATATGCAAAATGATTCTATATATCAGAATCTTTCGGCATCCTATAACAAACAGAATATATTCAGCATATTGAAAATTGAGCGTAATGAGAACAGACATAGTGCTTTCTTGTGTTGGCTTTTCAA
>OIZT01000583.1_pt1 | contig 21558 bp, 23 predicted proteins | sample 1588611 | NCBI WGS metagenome assembly OIZT01 (sample SAMN03283278) | human gut metagenome | biome: human-associated habitat; material: feces | host: Homo sapiens | place: Peru | collected 2012
CTGCTTATTGCCGTGAAATGACAGGCTTTTGAAGAAAATCGTGCCGGGATAGAAGGGGTTGATATAGATGAAACACGATTTTGATAAGGTGATAGACCGCAGAAATACGAATTCAGTCAAATATGATTTTGCAGCAGAATGCGGCATGCCGGAGGATGTGCTCCCGCTCTGGGTGGCAGATATGGATTTTGAAGTAGCTGAACCTATAACTACTGGATGTGGTTTAAAACCAAATGTATCTTCACAAATATTGCATTTTCTTATTTTATTTATTAAATTATTAAAGTCTTTTTCCATATATCTCTCTTTTAATTAAAACATATCATAATATGTGCCATTATCAAAAGCATCTAAATATTCTAATATTTCATCCATACTATCTTTTAATTCTTCACAAAGTTCTTTATAGTCTTCTTTTTTGACATATCCTTTTTCACTCATGTAAGCATAGAATTTTTTAATACTGGCTGCGGTTTCTTTAGTTGTATAAACGGTTGCCCACATACATTTTTCTATGAACCAACCGCTTAAAAATGAATATACTGAATTTATTCCTTCCTCTGGGGTTTCAATATCATAATAATTTAAATAGTCATTTATAAATAAATCTACATTACTTAAATGTTTCTTTATTGTCTTATCTTTTTTATTTATCTTGTTTACTATTAATACTATTCCTAATATAAGTATTAATAAAGTTATAAAGATAAGTAATATTTTAAAGAACTTTTTTCTTTGTCTTCCCTTTTTCTTTCTTATAACCATAATTTTCTCCGTATAAATTATTATATTCTAAGGTATTTTGTAATGTAAAATCTATTTCATCATTATCTGTTATACCTTTAATTACTACTGTTACTTGATCTCCTAATGTATAAGATATATTATTCTTTTTATCAAATAAGCTAAACATTTCTGGTGAATATACTATATCTCCTTTTAGGGATGATTTATTAACTAATCCTTCGTACATTTCATCTATTTCAACATAAAATCCAAAATCTGTTACTGATGATATTATTCCTTGTTTAGTTTCTCCGATAAGAGTTCTTAAACTATTAGCAACTTTTCTTTTTTCTACTCTTTGTTCTAATGATTCTGCTTTTAATTCTCTTTCATTAAAATGTTGTACTAATCCTTCTAAATCATCTTCCCATAATTCATTTGTATATTTAGCACCATATTTTAAATAGTCTAAGATAATCATTTGATTTATAAGGTCACATCTTCTTATTGGGGAAGTATGTTGTCCATATATTCTAAATCCTATTGGATCATGTCCTTTATTAATGGTAGAAAACTCTGCTCGTGACATACATCTAATAAGCATACTATTATATACTTTTTCATATGGAGTATTTTTTAACATATTAATTACACTTATTATATCACTTTTTGAATAATGTTCTTTTGGTTTAATAGGTAATTTTGTTGCTAGGAAATTCATTGCCATAGATAATTTTTCTTGATTTGCTTTTTCATCTACTCTATATATTAAATGTAAGCTTTTTCTATCTAAATATTCTGTTAAGTCTCTATTTGATGCTAACATTAAATTTTCTATTAAATTCTCTCCTGTATGATTTACTCTTTTATCTAAGATAGTTTCATTATTATTATATGTTATTTTTAATTCAGGATTATAAAAGTGTATAAATCCTTTATTTATCATATCTTTACCTAATAATTTAGATAAACTATTTAATCCTTTTAATAAGTCTAAATATTCATTATAACCATTAGGTACAATATTATCTTCAAATATACTATTAACAGCTTGATAAGTCATTTTTTTATTACTATTAATTATTCCTAATTTTATTTCTACTTTCTTACATTTAGCATCAGTTTTACTATATTTATAATTATAACACATAGCAAGTCTAGTAGAGGATTCATTTAAAGAACATAATTCTTTAGATAATATTGGATGATTCATATGTATTGCCATACCTGCAGGATAACAACTTGTGCCATGTTCTACTACATCATAATATAAACTACTATTTCTTTTTATAAAATATCCTGGCATAGCAATAACGGTAGTTAAATAATAATAATTTTCATCTTCTTTTAACATTAATCCATCATCAATATCATTAGTACTTTTATCATCAATAGTAATACATACTTCATCTCTTAAATCAACAAAGTCTTCTTCTTTAATTAATTTTGAAGCATAGTCATTAGATATATATTTAGGTAATGCTTGTAATTGTTGTATAGATTTATCACTAAATTTATAGTTACAATCGTATTCATAGATAAATGGTGTTACATCCATATCTATTTCATCTTTTTGTCCGATTTTTTCTTTTAGTAAAACTTTATTATTATTTTGGAATTCTCCTAAAATCATATATCCTGATGTTATATCTATATCATCTATATTTCCTACTAATTCTAATAATTCATTATTATATTTAACATATTTTTTATCATTTATTATTACTACTTCAAGTGCTTTATTAGTAACAAATTTCTTTAATACTCTTGCTACTTTACCATCTTTACTTACTAAAACAAAGTCATTATCTGATGCACCATTTAAGTAGTTTGGTATTATTTCTATTTCTTTACCATTATAGTCAAATATAGCATGATTATTTTTAATTTTAATTCTACCTTTTCTTAAATCAGTTAATTCTACTAATTTATATTTTTCTTTTTTAGTTAAGATAATTACTCCATCATTAATTAATCTATCTAATACTTTTGTTAATTCTTCATCACTTAGTCTTAATAATCTTTTGATTTCTATATAACTTAAATCTTTTTCTCTAAGTAATCTTACTATGTTTTCTGCCATATAACCCTCCTAAAAATAGCATTATTTTCTTTTATGTTTTTTATTTTTCTTATCTTTATTATTACTTTTGTGTATTTTTTTATTTTCTTTATATTTATTTTTCTTATTACTATATCTTTCTTTTCTATTATCTTTTAATGTATTTTTATCATTTAACATTATAAAGTCTACTAATGATTCTTCGTGGGAAGCACTTACTACTTTAACTTTTACAGTATCTCCGAACATATATCTTTTATTAGTTTTTGTGCCATATATCATATATCCTGATTCATCATAAACAAAATAATCTCCTGGAATATCTTCAAATTTAACTAAGCCTTCAACTGTATTAGGTAATTCTACAAAGATACCAAATGGTGTTACTCCACTTATAACTCCTTCGTATATTTCTCCAATATGATCTTCCATATATTCTGCTTTTTTCATCTTTTCTACATCTCGTTCACAGTTAGCGGAATCAAGTTCTTTTTGTGATGTATGTTCACACATACTAGGTAGGGATAATTCCCATTTTTCTACTGTTTTCTTAGTACAGTTAGTAGCATAGTCTTTAAGTAGGCGATGTAATATCAAATCTGGATATCTTCTTATTGGACTAGTAAAATGGGCATAACATTTACTACCTAAGCCAAAGTGTCCAATATTTTCTTCACTATATACTGCTTTTGCTTGACTTCTTATAGCAAGATCATTTAATACTATTGAATCTGGTTTATCTTTAAGTTGTTTTAAAATATTTTGCAAATCTTTTACGCTTACTATTTTATTTTTTCCTGTTACTACATAACCACGAAGTGATAAGAAATTTAAGAATGATTGTATCTTTTCTTGGTTTGGCTTATCATGTACACGGTAAATTGAAGGTAAATCTTGATAGTAAATGTGAGATGCTACTGTTTCGTTTGCTACAATCATAAAGTTTTCTATTAATTTTTCTCCAGTTCTTTGACTTCTTAATTCTATTTTATAAGGATGACATTTTTCATCTACTAGAATTTTAGCTTCTGGGGCATTAAATTCCATATATCCTCTTGCAACCATTTTCTTTCTTAAAATATCAGATAATTCATTCATTAATTTTAGTTTATCTGCAAATTCTTCATATCCTGTAGGTATGGTGTCATTTTCTAGTATTTCATTTACTTTATTGTAAGTCATTTGTATTCTACTTCTTATTATACTTGGATGTATTTCATAATCTACTACTTCACCTTTATAATTTATTTTCATAATACAGGACATAGCAAATCTATCACAGTTTGGATTTAATGAACAAATACCATTAGATAATTTATGTGGTAACATTGGTACTACTCTATCTACTAAATATACACTTGTAGATCTATAATACGCTTCATCATTTAAGGCAGTACCTTCTTTTACATAATAAGATACATCTGCAATATGTACTCCTAATTTATATCCATCTGATAATTTTTCAATACTTACTGCATCATCTATATCTTTTGTATCATCTCCATCAATAGTAAATATTACTTCATTTCTTAAATCTATTCTTCCTTCTTTTAAGCCATTATTAATCATTTCAGCATTTAGTTCTAATGGAATACTTTCCAATTCTTTTTCTACTTCTTCTGGAAAGTTTGGCCTAAATCCATATTGATAAACAAATGATAGAATGTCTACTCCTACATCATTAACATGTCCTATTATTTGAATTATTTCTCCAACATAATTACCTTCTTTTAATGGTCTAACTAATACTTTATGTCCTTCTACTGCACCATTAATATATTCTTTTGGTATATATATGTCATGTCCTTTTTTATCTGGTTTTACATAATATTCATCATTTTCTATAAATACTACTCCTACTACTGGGGTATAATCTCTTTTAATAATTTTAATTATTTTTCCTTCTGGTCTTACCTTATCTTTGGTAATTAATTCTATTAAAACAGTATCACCATTTCTAGCAGTACCTATATTTTTTTCACTTACATAGATATCTTTACTTTCTTTATCTATTTCAACAAAGCCAAATCCTTTATTATTTAATATTAATTTACCACTAAGTAAATGTGAATTAGATAGTAATAAATATTTCTTTTTCTTTTCACTATAATAAACTATACCATTTGAACATAAGTCTTCTAATGTATTTTGTAATGTTTGATATTCTTCTATTGTAGTAAGTCCTAATAAATCATTTATCTCAGTTATAGTATATGATTTATCTTTATTATTTAATATGTTAATTATTTCTTCTTGCATAAATACCTCCTAATATTCCTATATATATATTATATAACAGAATTACTTAAAATCAAAGAATATTTGACTAATTTATGAAATTATTATCTATTATTAAAGATTGATTTTTTGAAAGTCCAGTTTAGTGTTAGTATATTAATGCTCTGGATTGAAGCATCAATTTTTATTTTTTTCATTTAATATGTTTGACATATCTAGTTTAATATGATATATTATTTGATGTGAACTGATAACTCGAAAGCTCGCAAGATTTTAGTATTTACTAACGTCCCGAGTTGAGTTATCAGTTTTTATTTTTTTTAGCTCTTCCTTGCTTTTTTAATCTTTGAACTCTATATTGATTTTGTCCATTACTCATTGTTCTAACATCAAACTCCAAACTATAATTATTATTATTTATTTGCAAATTGTTAAGATAATAATTCCAACAATTTATATCACTTCTACATTTCAACTCTCGTATTTGATTAACCAATGTTGCTTTACTTATAATTTCTCCCAAATGAGCAAATATTTCAAAATGTTCTTGCAGAAGTTTTCTTTGATCTTTACTAGAAAATATTTTGTTTATACTTTCTTCAATTCCTCTTCCAGTAACTATTATCTTATTACCATTATTTTCAAAAGTATCTTTTAAATTATACTTATTAAATATGCATCGTGCTATTTTTTTTGCATTACTTGATGATACTTTAACTATATCAATATTTTTTAATTCTACGATATCATTTTTTAAATTAATACTTCTTTTTAATTTATTGGATTCATTATCAAATATTTCTCTAACATTTTCATATTTGTTTAATAAATTTAATTTTATTGGAATATTACCTTGATTATACTTTATTTCATTACCATATGTTATTTCTTCTTCTTTTATTTCAAAAAAATTATTGGTAAATATATAATCATAATTTACTGCTTCTAATTTAGTAAAAATACTATCAATTGTTAGTTCCATTATACCACCCTTTTCTAGTTTATAATTATAGTATTGTCTTTTATTATAATATATCATATATGCTATGTCAATAAAAAAAGCACCCTAAGGTACTATTTATGTATTTTTAAAATAAATGTGTCATAATTACTATTATTTAATGTATTTAAAAGATAAGTGTAATCTATTTCTACATTATTATCTAATAATTTAATAGTTATATATTTATCACTAGTATTATTTAATATTATATCTTTTAAATATACTTTATATATGCCATTTTCTAATGTTGCATTATTTAAATAATTATTTATATTATCTATATCTAAATATTCATAATCTATAATATCATATATTTTATTTATATTAGTAAGTATATAATTATCATTATTTTCTACATAATATTTATTAGAAATATATTTATAATTAGTTACTATATCATTATTAGTTTTAGTAATAAGTAATTCATTATTATTATTTGAATAATTGTATGTTATGTTATTTTTAGTATTATCTATATTATAATTTAATTCAATTATGTAAGGATAGTTTATAGTAAATAATTTATTATCTTTAGTATCAGTATTATCTTTTATAGTTTTATTGTCTTCTAGTCCATTATCTATAACAGTATTTTTATTATTTGAAGCACCTTCGACTAAAATCATAATTATTGCTATAACTACAAAGATACTATAACCTGATAATTTAATCTTGGCTTGATATCTTTTATCTTGCCATTTTTCTTTAAATGTTTTTTTATTATTATCATTCATTGGTTAATATACCTCCTAATAAAGATGATTTGTCATGTATTCCATTTAAATATTCACTAACCATACATCTTTTTTTACCTTCTAGTTTTATATCTTTTATTTTTATTAAATAATCTTTTGTTGTTACTACAAAGGAATCTTTATTAACTTCCACTATTTTACCAGGTATGTCTTTACTTAATTTATTAGTTACTTCAACTTCATATATTTTTAATCTTTTACCATTATAATAACAACTTGCTCCAGGAATACTACATAATCCTCTTACTTTATTAAATATATTAATTGCTGAATCATTAAAATTAATTAATTCATCTTCTTTTGAAATATTATATCCAAATGTTACTTCGTTTTCATTTTGTTTAATTCTATTATTTGTACCATTAATTATACTTGGTAATGTTTCAATTAATAATTCACTTCCTAAAATACTAAGACTAGAATAAATACTATCTAAGTTATCAGTATTTTTTATTTCTAAACTTCTTTGACTAATAATATCTCCAGCATCCATTTTTTTATCCATATACATTATAGTAATTCCTGTTTCTTTATCTCCATTAATAATGGCATGATGTATTGGAGCTCCTCCACGTAAACGAGGTAATAATGATCCATGTACATTTATACATCCATACTTTGGATAATCAAGTAAACTACTTGGTAATATTTGTCCATAAGCGCAAGTTATAATAATATCAGGATTTTTTTCTATAATATATTCATATTCATTACTTAATTTTAATGGTTGATATACTTCAATATTATTTTTTAATGCTAGTTCTTTAACTGGTGGATAAATAATATTTCCTTTTTTGTCTTTAGCTCTATCTGGTTGACATACTACCATTATTACATTATAATTTTCTATTAATTTTTCTAATACGGGAACTGCAAAAGATGGTGTTCCCATAAATACTACTTTTATATCTTTCATTTTATCACCACAATACCATTATATAATAAAAGATAGAAAATTTCTATAATTTCCTATCTATTTTTAATTTTTTCTATATAATTATTTACTTTCATTGACCAAGATGGGTCTTCAGCATATTTCTTTCCCATTGCATCTGCAGTAGTTAATCCATAAGCATAATAGTTGTTATAAATATTATCTACAAATCTTTGAATTCCTTCTTCTAGGGTATTAAAATATCCATAACTACCACAACCTGATCCTTTCATTCCTCCGACATTATGACAATTTTTAACAAGATTACTACAATTCCATGTACATCCTGTTTCATGTAACATAATTGCTGTAGCAAGGAATGGGTCTACATTTTTTTCTATGGTATAGTTTGCTATAAAACTACCATATCCTGAAATATCTGAATTTAATGATTTTTCTAGTTGTTCACTTAATTCTTCCATTGTATAATCTTCATATACTGTAACTATTTCAGGTTCTTGAACTTCTAATAAAGTAGTCTCCTTATTTATTTCTTCTTGTTCTATATTACTATTTATATTGTTATTTTGATATGCATACATGGTATTTAATTTATTTGTTTTGTTAATTAAATAAAATACATATACAAAAGTTATAATAACAATTAATGAAATAGTAATAATACTTATCATCTTCGATCGACTAATTTTCATTTTCTTTTACACCTCTCGTCTTTTTTAAAGACAAGTTATATTCTAGCATAAATATACATTTTTGTCAAAAAAATAGGTATGGAAATTAATTCCATATCCTATTTATATTATTCACTTTCTAATTTTTTTAATACTTCGCGTATTACTGATGCAGTAGATTTTTTAACATCTTTTGCTATGCCTTCAAGTACTGGTGTTCCTTTTTCTTTTGCTAAGCAATATAAATCTTCTGCTTTATCTTTTAGTTGTTCACCTTTTTCTTGGGCTATTTTTAATACTTTTTCTTTATCTAAATCTTTTAATTCTTCTTTTAATTCTTCAACTTTTTTATTGAATTCTTTTGTTACTTCTTCAACATCAATATCTTTTGCTTTATCAATTAATTTATCTAGTTGTTTTTTTAAATCTTTTCTTAATTCTTCACCTTTCTTTGGGGCAAATAATAATGCTAAACCTGCACCTAATGCTCCTCCTAAAACAAATTTACCTAATCCATTACTTTTCTTGCTCATCTAAATCATCTTCTTCCTTTCTTTTTCTTGGTTTAAATATTTTTTTCAATAAGAATGTTACTCCATCTACCATTTTATCACTAAGAAGTGCTAATTTATCAGTAGTGTTATCAATTATGGAAAATAATCCATCAAATGAATCAACCTTCTTATTAATATCATCAACAACATTTTGAATTTTATTCATTGTATTAATTAATTTTATACCTAATATTATTAATACAACAAGTAAAATAGAACCTAAAAGATATAAAATTATAAGTAATAATTGTTCTGCAGTCACACTAATCATCCCTTTCTTTATACATTGAATCAATTAAGTTAAATAAATCATCAGTTAATTCTAAATCTTTTTTTCTATCATTAGTTTCTTTTTTATCTTCAGTAACTACTTCATCAATTGGTTCAATTACTTCAACCTTTTCTCCGACTACTTCATTATCTGCATGATTAACTATTTTTACTTCATCTTTTGTTTCTTTTGTTCTTCTTGGAGGAATATCATAACTAACTCCATAATCAACATAATTTTCTACTGCTTCACCTAAAGTTATATCTTTATCAGGTAATTCTTCTTCAATATTATTTACTATTTCATCTTTAACTTCTTCTTTTACATCATTATCTATTTCTTCTTTTAGATTTTCTTTTTCATCAGTAGTTAAATTGTATAATAAATCTTCTTCAGATAATCTTTCTATCTTTTTATTTATTTTTACTTCTTTTAGATATTCACAATTTTCACATATACTATCTCTTATATCATCAGTTAAATCTCCAAAAGCTTTTTTTCTAACTGATTCAAAATCAACTTTCTTACTTGGGCGTTGTATTGCATATGAATCTTCTTCTTTGCTTACTACTTCTTCTTTTGTATAGTTTTTATCAAGTACACCATATACTGGAGAGATTACTGGAGTTGGTCTAAATTTTTTAGGCTTATCAAGTTCCTTTTTATTTCCATATGGTTTTACTACACTTTGAGTATTTTGAATAGGAACAACTGGTGTTTCTTTAATACTTTCTACTTTCTTTTCTCTTTGAACTGTACTTCTGCTTAATCTTGAAGTATCAACGAAGTCATCATCATCAAATTCAAATGAAAATTTCTTTTCTTCTTTCTTCGGAGGTTCTACTAAAACTGCAATTTGTTTTTCTTCCTCTTTTTTCTTTTCTTCCTTTATTTTCTTTTCTTCTTCTTCCTTTTCAATTTTATTTCTCATAAATGTTGGAAGTTCATTTTTTTCCTCTTTTTCTTCTACTTCTATTTCTTTTGTTTCATATGTATCTTCTTCATCAACAAATAAATCTTTTATTTTATCAAATAAGCCCATATATTACACCTCTTTCACTAGTTTAATCTTCAGGAAGAATATCATTAGTTTCTTCTTTGTTTTCTTGTACATATTCTTGTAAGTATTCTCTAAATTTACTTTCAGAATTATTTGGTTTATCTATTTCATAAGTAATTTCATTATTATAGTTCTCTCCTTTTTCTATAATATTACTTATTAGATTATCATTATAACTTATACTATTTAAAATTATTGTAGAATAAGATATTACATCTACTAAATCTTCTTTTTTTACATAAGATTCTATTTTTGCATAATTATAAATTATTTTTAAATAATAAGTATTATCTTCTTCATTTATAAGTATATAACCATTATTTAATTTGCTATAATAATAACTATTAGTATTATCAAATTCATAATTTAAAGAATTCTTATAAAAGTAGCTTACTACATCTACATATAACATTAATTTGTTGTCTTTTACTTTAAATTCTTTATTTAACTTTCCATCATATACTACATTCACTCCGATAGGTAAATAATAGTTATACCCATAAGATGATGTATTTACTTTTTTATTATCATAACTTATAATATCATTTATTACATCAACATAGTTAGTTGTTTTATTATTAATTTTACTACATCCTGTTAGAGCAATAATCATTAACAGAGGTATTATTATTTTTTTCATAAGAAACACCTACTCTTTAATAATTATATCAAAAAAATATATAAATTCAAATACTTTTTACATATTTTTTTAAAATTATTATGCTTTTAACTCACTTATAAATTATTTTTTTATATAATATACTAAAGGAAGTGAGAAAATTGTATTATAGAAATATGCGAAGAATGCCTATGCAACCAATTCACCCAATGCAAAGTGATGATAGATTTATGGGTGGAGGATTTTTAGGACCGTTTATTTTGGGAGGTATAACTGGTGGTTTACTTGCGCCTTCTTTTTATCCAAATCCTAGACCATACCCAGTTTACCCACCATATCAACCTTATCCCCCTTATCAAATGTATCCATATTAATGCTTGAAATAAATAACTTTTTTTGATACAATGTTATTGGTGAATATATTTTGAAAAAGAAAAAAAGAAATAAATTAAATTTAATAATTTTAATAATTATATCAAGTTTATTATTATCTACTTTAACTATATCTTTATTTAACATTTTTCTTTGGAATAAAGATAATAAAGCAAATGAAAAAAATTTAAAAGTTATAAAAGAAAATACAAAAATTAAAACAATAAAAGATAGTGATAATACAGAACTTATAAATAAACCACTTGATGAAAATGATGATTACTGGTATTATTCAACTTTTGATTTAATTGATGTTGACTTAAAAAAATTAAAAGAAAGAAATAATGATACTGTTGGATGGATAAATGTAAATAACACTAATATTAATTATCCGTTTGTAAGAGCTAATGATAATGATTATTATTTACATCATTCTTTTGATAAAAGTTATAATAATGCTGGATGGGTATTTTTAGATTATAGAAATAATAAAGATTTAACTAATAAAAATAATATTATATATGGACATCATAGAGTTAATAATACTATGTTTACTTCATTATTGAATACTTTAAATCAAAGTTGGTATACTAATAAAGATAATCATATAATAAGAGTGTCTCTAGAAAATGAAAATAGTTTATGGCAAATAATATCAGTATATAAAATACCTGTGGAATCTTATTATATAACTACTAAGTTTGATACTGATAATGATTTTATAACATTTTTAGATACTATAAGTAAAAGAAGCATATACGACTTTAATTATAATGTAAATAAAGATGATAAAATTTTAACACTATCTACTTGCTATGATGATGATACCAGAGTGGTAGTACATGCTAAATTAATTAAGGTAAATAAAAAATAGAAAATGTATTTAGGCATTTTCTTTTTTAACATTCTGATTCATCTAGAAAAATAGATATACTTGAATACTTATCTTTAATTACTTTTATTTTTAAACAAGAACTCATATCTTTTTTAGTTAATGGATTAATTATTTCATCATTATCAAAATAATTATATTTTTTTAATAAAGATAAATTAATATAAGCAATTTTATTATCATTAACTTCTTTCCATTCAAAATCTTTTTTACAATTTATTATATTATTCTCACATTCATCAATATAAGTTTTAGTTTGAGAAATAATGTTTTCTTTTAGTATTTGATATGCTTTTTCATCAGTAATACTTAATGTATCTTTTACAACAAGAAAAGATGCTACAAAAAGAATAGATATTAAAAATATTACACATAAAACTTCAATTAAAGTAAATCCTTTATTATTCATAATTACCTCCGTATACTTATAATAATATAATAACATATTTTAGAAATTAATTAAATACATTTTACTTTTTTTAATTATTATGTTAATATTTATTTAGGTGAATTTATGAAAAAATTTAATATGATTGATGAAGAATTTGTATGTGAAAATTGTAATAAAAAAGTTAGTAAACTAAATTATAGTGCAAGAGATCATTGCAATTATTGCTTATATTCTAAACATGTTGATATTATGCCTGGAGATCGTGCAAATAATTGTAAAGGTTTATTGGTACCTATTGGTATTGAAAAATATAAAAACACTTACAAAATAATTTATAAGTGTAATAAATGTAATCAAATTCATAAAAACATTATGGCTATAGATGATAATTATGATGAAATAATAGAATTATCCAAAAAATTTATTTCTTAAACCATCGAATAAATTAAATAGTGTTGGTATGAGTAATATAACTATTAGCATTACTACTGCAATTATTATTGCAGTTTTTAATTCTGAATTAATTTTAACTGTCTTTTTATTTGTTGTTACTCTTCTTACAGGTTCATTATTTATATTACTTGTTGTATTATATAAAACTGGATTATTAATATTAGTAGGATTATTAGTAGTACCAAAATTATTCATTTGGCTATTCATATTAATATTACTATTTAAATTTATATTATTAACATTTCTTGATTCATCAACTTCTTCGTCATCATTTACAATAAAGTTAGGCATGGTAATGCTTTGACTATCAACTGGTTTAGTACTATCATTAAGTAACTCACTTACATTAACTGAAGTATTATTAGGTTGAACATTATTAACTTGTGGTTGAATAGTCTGATTATTATATATAGGTTGAACCTGCTGTATACTATTAACATCTTGAACCTGATTATTATTTTGGTTTACTACATTATTTGCTGGAATTTGATTATTAATCGGCTTACTATTCATGTTTGGCACTATATTTTGATTTACTATGTTATTTGGTTGAGGTTGATTATTTAGTGGTATATTATTATTCATATTTGGTACTATGGTTTGATTAGTAAAACTTTGACTATTATTCATATTATTAAAACCTTGGTTATTATTTTGTGTATTTAAATCATTTTGACCATTCATATTGAACCTCCTTTTAATTTAAAAGATTTAGATATACTAAATCTATAATTTCCACATATCATCACTTTCTTTTGGCGCGTTTGGACCAGTTACAAAGTTTAATCCTGCGATTGGTGCAGTATTTACTGGTGTTGCTGCTGGAGAAACTGCTACATTTGGCATAGGTTTAACAGGTTGTTGTACAACTTGTTGATTAGGCATTGGTTGTGGAATTGGTTTGGGTTGTGGCATAGTGTATTCAGTATTAGGATATGTATTTTGTCCATTAACCATCTGATTTAAACTAACTGCATTAATTGGTTGTGGTACAACAGGTTGTACTACTTGAGTAGTTTGTGGCATTTGCTGTATTGGTTGTTGTGTTACTGGTTGCATCACTTGTGCAGGTTGTACAGTTTGATTAATATTTTGATTATATGTAGGTTGTACTACACTTTGTTGCTGTGGTATAGTACTTACACTTGATTGTGCAATGTTTGGTTGTAATACCTGAGTAACTGGAGTAGTATTTACTACATTAGGTACTTGATTATTAACTGGAGTATTTACTACTTCATTAGTTGGTGTACTTACTACATTGTTAATTTGTTCAGTTGGTTCAGTTTTAGGAACTTCATTAACTGCTTCCATAATTGGTGTAGCATTTTCAGTAGTTTTAACTTCTTCTTTTACTGTATTATCAGTACTATTTAATTTCTTTTCTCTTTTCTTTTTACTATCTGCTAAATAACCTATGATAGTTACTATTATTATACCTAAAACTCCCAATATATATGGATAATAATCCAACAAAAAATTAACAAAATTGTCCACTTTAAATCCTCCCTTTATTCTATTAATAATATTAACATAATTTGATATAAAAATCAATAATTATATTTCTATTTCTAATCTTTCTAAAACATTAGTATCTATTTTTTGTAATTCTCTAACTAACATATCTAATGTTTTTTTGTATTGTCCCTTGTTAAATAACATTTCTGCTTCTGTTAACATTTTATCTATTTCAGTATATGTAGAACGATATCTATTACCATATACAATTAACCTTTCGCTATATATTACACTTTTAACTAAATCATTAGTTTTATTATATATTTTAAATACTAAATCTCTTGCAGTATCCACTCTTATGTTAAGTATTTTTATAACAATAGGTTTTTTGTCTAGTTCTTTTGCTATTTCTCTTAGGGCTTCGCTTGCCTCAGATAATTCTATAAAATAACTATTAGGTATAACAGGTATTCTATATTCTTTTAATTTCATCTTAGATTGTTTTAATAGTTTTTCTATTACTTCAAGTTGTTCTCTTGCTCTAGATTCATCATCTTTCATACTAGTAATTGAATGTAATTGGTAATCTAAATCATCTTGTAATCTTGATAATCTAGTACTAAGTCCATTTAATTCATCTACTAATTTAGAATAAGCAAATGTTTTACCTCTTCCTTGATCTACTAAAATTTTATAGTCTTGATTTATTTTTTCAAGATTTTTGTTAAGTAAACTAAATTTATTTATTTCTTCATCACTTAAATTATAATTTAATTTTATATCATCTATTTGTATATATATATCATATACTATTCTATTTACTTTTTCTATTTTAGATTTTAATATTTTAATATTCTCTCTAAATATATCTTTACTTTCTTTTTCTTTATCAAAATCATTAAATAAATTATTAAAGTAATCCATAATAGTTTTTAATTCTATTTCTGATTCTCCTAATTCTAGATTTTTTAATGAATCCATAATATTACTTATTTTAGTTCTTATTTCATTGATATTGTATTCTACATTTAAGTAATCTAGCGGATAACCATCTCTTAACATTCTTGAATAAGATAACATAACTTGATCAATTGAAGAAGGAATAAGTACTGTAGACATAAGTACAAGTGATGGTACTCTATCTAATATTTCTTTCATTCTATTAATCATTTCTTCTAGTACTAATACTATTTTCTCTACTTCAACATAATCATTTAAATCCATTGCTTTTTCAAATTCATGAAATTTCTTTTCAATACTTATAAACTCATTTTCAATACTAGTACCTACTTCGCCATAATCTTTTTTAGTTCTTTCATATTTATTAGTCATTTCACGATATAACATTTTTAATTTAGTAATTATACTTCTATTTCTTTCTTCTGATTGTGTAACTAATTTTATTTCGTTTAATAAATTATCAGATTTTCTTTTTAAAGTATTAATTTCTATTTCAATATCTGCAATCTTTTTAATAGCATTTTTATAATCTTTTCTATCAATTAAAAAATCTACTTCACTAATCATATCATTTACTTCAGGAACTTTTTCATCTTTAATAACCTTAAATGTATTATCCCAATCATCTAATTTTGCTTTAAGATTATCAGTTTTAACTAATTCCCTAACCTTAGATATTTCGCTTAATATAGGTATACCTATTAATTTGTTTTTTTCAACATCTAAGTATTCTATTTCTTTTTTATATTTTTTAGTTTGTTTCTTTTTTACAGTAGAAAAAGTAATAACAATTAAAATAAGTGATACAACAAATGTTGCAATAGCTAATAATATTATATTGTCTGCCACTTAAATCACCTCAAATACTTTTCTATAATTATTTTATCACACTTTTTATCTTTTTAAAAGAACAATTATATATTTTTGTAGAATTTTAAGTCATGTGTAAAAAAGGATACTAAGTACCCTATTACTTTTTTTGACTTACTTTCTTTAATGGAATATTACAAGCATAGTAAGTAATATTGTTGCTACATTCTTTTATATTCATTGTTTCATCTGTTCCTGACATAAAACACAAATATTCATTTTCTTTAAGTTCTCTAACTACTGGATTATTATTATGTGGAAATCTTGAATCAAATAGATAATATTTATTATTATAACTAATCAAATTATAAGCATGAGTATCATATCTACTATCTTCATATTGAACAAGTGATACTTTTAAAGTTGAATTAATTCCTAGTAATTTTAACATATTTTGAGAAAGTGTTGCGTCTTCTAGACAAACTGCTAAATTCTTAGACTTTAAACTTTCTAATGTAACATTATCATTATAATCATAATAATTAATTCTTTTATTTACATCACCATATCCAAAATACTTGATAACAATATCATAAACTATTTTTAATTTATTCATTAAATCTTCTTCATTATTTATATCATTAATTTTAACTTTATTAATTAACTCAGAATATACTTCATCTAAATTACCAGTTTTAAAACTCTTTAAGTTTTTAGTAGTACCTCCTACTACAACACTAGTATTTTCATCTATAAAACCATTATAAATACCTATACTATCTCCTAATAAATCTATATAGTTAACACTACTTTCCTGTTCTTTTAATATTTGCTTTTTTCTATTAGCAAGTATAATCATATTACGTAATTCATTATATTTTGTAATTAATTTTTTATTATCCATTTTAATACCTCTGATTATATACAAATTAATTATAGCATAATAAGAAGAAAAAAACTAACCCAAATGAATTAATAATTATTATTTAGATACTTTATAAACATTTTACTAGCAAAAGTTAAAGAAATAGATTTATTAGTAGCTAAATATATATTTATGTTTGGTATTTTTTTATTAATTTTTAATTCCTTTATATTTTTATAATTTCTAGTTGCTAAATCTATTATAACAAAACCAATACCTAATCCAATATTAACAAATTCAGTAATCAATTCTTGACTTACTACTTCCATTTTAGGTATTAATTTAGCACTATTTTGCAATGCAATATAATCTAATAATTTTCTACTATTAGATTCTTCTTTCTGAAGAATAAGTGGTAATTTATTTAAATCTTCAAAATTATTTATTTCATCTTTATAAAATTCAGGATTATAGACAAAACCTTGTTTTAATTCTTTTATTTTTTCTAAATGTAAATTAGTTTCTTTTATATTACTTTCATTAAAAATTACAAAATCTAATTTACCTAATTTTAAATCATTTATTAAATTACTTGTTAAATCATTCGTTATATTAATATTTATATTTGGATATTCAGTATGAAATTTTTTTAAAGTGTCTATTAAAATTAATTTAGTTAAAGTTGTTGAACAACCAATTTTTATTTCTCCTTTAGATAAATCTTTAAAAGAAGTAAATTCATTTTCAGCATTATTAATAAGTTCAAGTGCTCCTTTAACATACTCATAAAACATTTTACCTTCTTCAGTTAATTCCATTCCTTTATTACTTCTTAGAAATAATGTTCCACCTAATTGTTCTTCAAGTTTCTTTATTGATTGAGATATGGCAGGTTGAGAAATATGTAGTTCTTCACTTGCTTTTGTCATATGATTATTTTTAGCAACTATATAAAAAACTCTGTATAATTCTAAATCTATATTCATTATAAGCCCTCCTTATTGATATTATAACATAAATATATTTTACTTATCAATACATTAGTAATAAAATGTAATTGAAAGGAAGGAATAATATTATGAATTATGAATTAAATAAAAACAAATTTGAAAAAATAAAAAGAGAGGAATTAGAATATATTGATAGTATTGCTCAAATTAGCAGTAATAAAATATTATCAGAAACAGAAAAACTTGAAATTTATAGAACATTAAATAGTTATGAAATTAAATTGAATGAAATATTAAAAAAACTTTGGAGCGCATTTCCGAGGGATGATAGTTTAACAAAAGACAATTTAAAAGATGTAATTATTGAAATTGATTTACCCAAAAATTATTTATCTTCATTAAACTTTCAATGCGATGAACAAAAAAAATATGTATTAGAAAAATTATGGATAGATGCAGAATCATTAAAATTTAAATTAACTTTATATAATTTAATGAGATGTAGAGAATATTGGAGTATCAATTCTGACACAATACAAAATAATCAAAAATTAATAGAAGAACCAATATATATTTTTTCTGGTTATTATGATGCATCAGAAGATTGTTATGGGCCATGTTTTGGCGACCCTGATAACTATCTTTATGGAATATATGAAAATATACATAATAATGGATATAGCAATGATAAAAAAGAAATTCCCCAAAAAAATATAGATAAATTTGAAAAAGATAAGATAATAATATATTCTAAAAGATATGTTCATTCTCATGAGATTAGAAGAATATTTGAAGAAGAATTATTAAATGCAGAAAACAAAAAATTAAGTGATTGTGTTGTTCAAACTAAAAATAGAATTGAAAAATTGAATTATATCAGAAGTCCTGAATATAAAGAAAAAATTTTATTAGATAGAATTAATGAATTATATAAAAAAGTTAACGGTAAATTTATTCAAAAAGAAGTATTATATAGTGGTAACTTTCTTCAAATTTTAAGAGAAACATATAGGCTGCCAAATGAAAATATAGTATCAAAAGAAAAAATTATTAAAAATGCCGGAAAAGATTCTGTTATAGTAATTGCAATAACTCAAGATAAGGAATATATAATTACTATTCAAAACAGAATCAACGATAAATTAATTGCTGAATTTCCATCTGGATATATAGAAAATAATGAAGATCCAATTGAAGCAGCAAAAAGAGAATTGAAAGAAGAAACAGGCTATATTAGTGATGATTTATTTTTAGTAGATGAAGCTTATACATCTCCAGGCACTGATAATTCAAAGACATACATAGTAATTGCTAATAATTGTATTAAAACAAATGAAGAGAATATTACTGGCACTGAACTAATTGATTATGGATTATTTTCAGAAAAAGAATTAGAATATTTAATAAACAAAAATATAATAAATGGCGCTATGAATAAATTAGCATATTACAATTTAATTAATAATGTTGATGATTGTAATATTACATATGTAAATAGTAACAAAAAAATTTACAAGAAGTCACGAGAAAAAAAGAATCCATTAGACAATTAAAAAATCATAAAATTAAATATTAATTTGTTATTTTTAAGTATAATATAGTTATCCATATCAGAAATATGAATACCAATAGTTCTTTATTTTTATTTTTTCTTTGGAATAGAATCTAAATTATATCCTTGATTAAATTACTCAATACATAAAGTTCTCATTTTATTTTGTAATGTAATTAAAGACTCTTTTTTAAATACATCAGATTTACTAATGTGTTTTTCCATACTATTCTTTATTTCTATGATAGTTTCTTGAGTGCAAAAAGCTAACCCGTATTCAGTAAATGTTACCTAACAGTATCAAGAAAGAATCCAAAATAAAAAAACTATTTAAAAAAACTCAAGCCATAATGCTTGAGTTTAATTATCTATTGGTAGCGACGGAGGGGGTCGAACCCACGACCTATCGGGTATGAACCGATCGCTCTAGCCAACTGAGCTACATCGCCATGAAAAAGTAAGCAATATAAATATAACATAAATTTACATACTTGGCAATACTAATTTTAATTTTTTTTAATATTTTTAATTTTTTTGTATTTTTTTTAAGTAATTGACTCTTTTAATTAATAATAATTGACAACCATTAGATATTTTTATATAATATGTATCCAAAGGAGAAAAATGATGAGGAATAATTTAATTAAAATTTTTGAAGACACAGTAATTTATAATTATGATGAAGGTAATACAATAAATAATTTGATAAAACTTAATATAATTAATATTGATGACTTAGTCGAAGAGATAATTAAAACAAAGAATATTGAATATATTTTTAAATTAGCACTATACATTAAAAATGCTCCAGTTGGTAAATTAATAGATATTATTTGCGAAACTGCTGAATCAGGATATTATATATTTGCTCTTGCAGAATTAAAGAACGCTCCAATAGATAAGTTAGCGGATGCTATTATTAGAATTAATGATGTTGAAGATATATTTGCTTTTGCAGAACATATTAAAAATGCTCCAATAGATAAATTGGCAGACGCTATGATTAAAACAGGAAACATTGAATATATTTATTTCTTTGCAAGAGATGTAGAAAATGCTCCCATTGATAAACTAGCAAATGCTATTATTAAATCTAATAATGCAGAATACATTTATTTATTTGCAGATACAGTTATAAATGCTCCTATCGATAAATTAACAGATGCTATTACAAAAACTAATAATACAGAATACATTTATTTATTTGCAAGAGATATTGAAAATGCTCCAATTAGTAAATTAGCAAATATTGTAATTAAATCTAATGATGCTAAATATATTTACTTATTTGCCAAAGATGTTGAAAAAGCCCCTATTAATAAGTTAGCAAAAGCGATTATTGAAACTAATAACACACAATATATTATACTTTTCTTCAAAGATATTAAAAATAACTCAATTACTAAACTATATAATATTCCTGAAATAACCTGTTCAGATGAAGAGATTGAATTAGAAAACTATAATACTTTGCTTGACTATATAAAAGAAAATAACTACAAGGAAATTAAAGAAAATAAAAAAGAATTTGCTAACTTATTTAACGATAATAAACCAAAAAGAACTCTTTTTTCTTGTGCTTTGTGAATTGTTGGAATCTTTTTCGTGCAGCAAGTTATTAGTTTTGAACAAAAAAATATGACGGTACACTTTTTAAATCAAAGTCAACTATTGCGCAGTCCATTGTGGATTGCTAACGATTTTGACGAATCTATCTGACTACATAGTTATGCTTAATACAATTGAAAGAAACTTATTAAAACAACGGATTACTCAACAATTCGAAGAATTAAATAACGCAAAGATGACAGCATTCTACGCAAGGACATTATTTTGTGAGAAATTCATGAAAACAATGGAAACAATAAAGTGCCAACGCATTAATTCTTGTACTTTAACCACTGATGTTGATGACAATAATAATCCATTTGTTTTTGCCTCAAATGGCAACGCAACTTTCGGTTATTTGCCAAACAATGAAATTTTCACTTACACCCATGT
>OIZT01000590.1_pt1 | contig 21393 bp, 18 predicted proteins | sample 1588611 | NCBI WGS metagenome assembly OIZT01 (sample SAMN03283278) | human gut metagenome | biome: human-associated habitat; material: feces | host: Homo sapiens | place: Peru | collected 2012
TGGGGGAAGGTGGCTCGGCAAAGCCGAGACGGAAGAGGGGCGGTACAAGCAAGGTTCTGCGTACCGCCCCACACCCGTCCCGGGCTTTGCCCGGTCCACCCTCTCCAAGGAGAGGGTTTTTTGTTACTTTACTGCTTCTCCGCCATCACGACACTACCCACCGGCACGGAATCCTCGTCCCGGATTTCCAGGGTGATCTTGTCAAAGTCGGCGTTTTTCAGGTCCTCCAGCCAGATGTTGCCGGAGCCGAAGTCCAGCCAGCCCCAGAAGTCCAGCTCCGGGCAGTAGACTTTCAGGTAATTCTCCACGGCCTTTTTGTCCACCACGGCAAAGGGCAGCTGGAATTTGTAGCCTGTCAGAGTCTTGGTCAGAGTGGCCTCGGCGAAGCGGAGCCCGGGAACTTCGCCGGACTGGAAGGTGAAGGTTCTTCCCTCCCCTTCCGGCTGAGGAGCCGCCGTTAGAGTCAGTGGAAGCTTCTGGCGCATCACGTTTTCAATGGCTCGGTTTTCCGCATCCACCACATATACCTCGCAGGTGCCTGTCAGCGTTTCCGGGATGTCCACCAGGTGGTCACCGGAAATGAGGATGGTCATTTCACTGGGGGATGTGCTTTTCATCAGCTGGCCTTGGCCGTTGCCGTCCCACCCGTCCAAATCAACCCTTGCCCCGGCGAAGAGGAGCTTCTTGTCCTGCTGGGCAGCATATTCCTGCAGAGTTTGACTTCCATCCAGTCCAATCTCCATGGTAGAGTCTTCCGGACCGCAATAGGTGGGAGCTACTATGTACTGATCTCCGCCGGAAACGGTGACGGTGATGAGCAGCTTGTCCCCGGTGTACAGGCTCTGGGTCAGGGCACAGCTCCAGCCCTCCTCCGCTTCTGTAGCGGCGGTTTCCGGGGTGATGTAGGGCTCCACCTCCGGAGGCAGGGCCTGGGTGGTGCCGCTGAGCATATCCCGGATGCCCAGGATATTTACGACGGCATAGGCGGTAACCGCCAGGGCAAAAACCAGGCAGGCCGCCAGAATCAGCACCCACAGCTTTCTGTGGGCAGGCTTTGCCTGATATCTGCCGCCCTTGGGGCTGCGATTCAGGGAGATGGTTTTTTCCAGTTCCCAGGTGGAAAGATACTTGTCGTCAATGCCATTCAAGGCCATGTTCAGTTCCTGTACCGTCATACGGCAATGCCCTCCTTTTCCAGGCTCCGGCGCAGTCCGTCCCGGAGCTTTTGCAGCCGGTATTGGATCTGCCGGGGTGTCTGCTCGGTGCGCTCGGCGATTTCTGCCAGGGGTACGGCGTAGAAATACCGTGCCACGAAAATTCCCTGGTCGGCTTTACTCAGCTGTCCCAGAAATCGGTTCATGTTCAGCGTGATGGCCCGCTTTTCCATTTGGACCCCCAGGTCCTGCCGCCCATCGGGGAGGCATTCCTCCAGCTCCGATAAGAGCAGCTGCGTTCCGGTGGACCGTTTATCCGCCGTCAGGTAGCTGTAGCGTTTAAAAGAGAGATTCCGCACGATCCGGGACAGGAAGTGCCGCAGGACCCGGGGCCGGGTAGGCGGCATGGCGTTCCAGGCGGCAAGATAGGTGTCGTTCACCGCCTCCTCAGAGTCCTCTTGGGTATGCAGAATGTTTTCGGCAATGGTATGTAGGTAATTTCCGTATTTCACGCCCGTTTCCTGAATGGCTTTTTCCGACCGGGCGAAATACAAGTCGATAATAGCGCTGTCGTCCATGATGTCCTCCTGTGGTTTTCCGCCGGAGCGGGTTTGGTAAGGTCCTTACACCTATATAGTACCAAAAGAAGCAGCGAGAAACAAAAAATTCCGGAAAATTTTTCCCGGCACCGCTTGGCTGGTGCCGGGAATTCGCAACCTGTTTACGCTTCCTTCCGCCGCTCCAGCTTCCGGAAGACCGCCAGGAAGGCGGCCAGCTGGATGACGAAGGTGATGACCCAGGACAGAGGGTAGGACATATACAGCACACTCTGGGTGTGGAACTGGGGGATCTGGAAGATGGTGTATATCCACAGGATCCGGATGCCGCAGATGCCGAGAACGGACAGCAGCATGGAAATGAAGGAGGCCCCCAGGCCCCGGAGAACACCGGTGATCACATCCTGGATGGCAAAGAGGCAGTAGGGCAGCACCGTGATATACATCCGGGCAATGCCGATGGAAATGGCCTCCTGAGAGTCGGTGATATACAGCGACAGCAGCTGGGGTGCAAAGGCGCACATGAGAACACCGGTCACAATGCCGAAGATCACGGCGTAAATCTCACACAGCCAGGTGGTTTTCTTTACCCGGTCATAGCGCATGGCACCGCTGTTCTGGCCTACGAAGTTCACCGCCGTCTGGTGGAAGCTGTTGACGATGACGTACTCGAAGCCCTCCAGGTTGGCTACCGCCGCATTGCCGGAAACGGCAATGGAGCCGAAGCCGTTGACCGCGGACTGGATGACCACATTGGACAGGGAGAACATGGAGCTTTGAATGCCTGCGGGAACGCCGATACGAAGCATCTTCTCAATGGGCTTTCTGTGAAAATGGAGCTTTTTCAGGTCCAGCTTGCAGGCATCGGTCCGGCGCGTCATCACATACAGAATGGCTGCAGCGGACAGTGCCTCTGAAATTGTGGTCGCCCAGGCTACGCCGTCCACGTTCATGCCAAAGCCATGGACAAAGACCACATTGAGGATCACATTCAGTACCCCCGCCGCCGTCAGGATCACCAGGGGACTCTCGGTGTCCCCCGCTGCCCGGACCATGGAAGCGGCAAAGTTGTAGAGCATATTAAAGGTAATGCCCAGAAAATAAATGCGCATATAGAGGGCAGCCAGAGGCAGCACATCCTCTGGGGTAGACATAGCCTCCAGAATGGCCTCGGAAAAAGCCACGCCAAAAACGGTCAAAAACACACCGCTGACCGCCGCCAGCGGCACCGCCGTATGGACCGTCTCCCGAACTGCTCCATCCTCCCGGCTGCCGATACCGTGGGCTACGGAGACACCCGCGCCTACGGACAGTCCGATGAACAGATTGACGATCAGATTGGTAATGGCACCAGTGGACCCCACCGCCGCCACAGACACGCTGCCGCAGTACCGCCCAACCACCACCAGATCCGCCGCGTTAAAGAGAAGCTGCAGGACGCTGGTCAGCATAATGGGAATGGAATACGTCATAATGGGCCAGACCAGGGAGCCGCTGAGCATATCGATCTCTTTTCTTTTCATTTCTTCCTCCCGATGATAATATCCTGATTTCTTTCAAAACGGAGGTATTATACATCTGCTCTTTACAAATGTCAAAATATGGGCCTATAGAAAAAAGAGCGCCGAAGGGCGCTCTTTTTGTTAGAATTTTCCGCTTCTGCCGGAGTGGCTTCCAGAGGAATAGCTATGGGACACACTGCCGCCGCCACCGGAGGAATGATCCGACTCCTTCTGCCGCGGCGTTCTCGAAACGGTTCTTCTCAGGAAGTGGTCCGACTGGCGGGTCAGGCGCATAGAGCCTGGGACAATGTAGTCGTCTGCCTGGGTCTTCACGCCGGCAGAATGCATGGGTGCAATCAGTACAACGGCGGTGACACCGGCAAAAAACAGTCCGGGCAGAAAGAACAGAATGGAGAATCCGCCCTCCGCGTCATTCCGGCTGGTCTCCCCTTCTCCGATTGGGGTTCCCTCGGAAGCCGCCTCCAGGAACTCCTGGCACACATTCAGGTACTCGTTGAAGCCGCCGTAATAGTCGTTGTCCCGCAGGTACGGGAGCACCCGATCCTCTAAACGGTCCCGGCCTCCCTGGGTAAAGGCATAGTTTCCCCAGTCTCCGTTAAAGTCAAAAACAAAGTCCCGTTCTTTCATGCTGATCAGGAAAGTAGCCGCATCCCGGTTCTCTCCCCAGCCCAGGTCATAGGTTTCAAATATATCGATGCAGGCATCCTCGATGTTGGACTTATCACTGTACTTCCCATAATCCTCCACCGCAATGATGTAGATACTGATGGAGTACTCCTCACTGAGCTCATTTGCCCGGCTGAGAAGGGCGCTCTTCTGGTCCGCCGTCAGCAGGCTTGCCGTGTCGCTGACGTGGCCCAATTTTGCCTGACTGTCTCCTTCTTCCGCCGCCACAGCCGGAAGGGCCATGGCAACCAGCAGCACCAAGGCCAGGAGCACGAGAGAAAAACGTCTTGTTTTCATAGTCGTCCACCTCCTCAAATAAACAGCCAGCCCAGCAGCGCCGTGCCCACAGCAAAGGCACCGCCAATGAAGGCCCACAGCCGCTTCTTATCGATGGGCAGATCTCCGATGAGCTTGCCGGTCTGACCGTTCATGGCAAAGAGGAAGTTCTTCCCCTGCCACTGGGTGGACAGGAGCCACACGGGCATCAGGGCGTACTTGACGTCTCCCGGCTTCACGCGCAGATTCTTTCGGGCAGTGACACAGGTCTCGTAGCCCAGGACCGTATTGCGGACGGCGTTTTCGGCGCTGTTTTCGCAGCGGACCCGAGCCCGGCGGCTGCTCTCGTCCTTGGACACGTCATACTTTTCTGCCAGGAAGCCCGGCAGATAGGACATGGCGAAGGGCTTCAGTCCGCCGTAGTCGTAGGGCTCGATGGCATCCATATGGCCATCCGGCATTTTGGTGGCCCCATCCACCGGCACCTTTTCAAAGGACAGGCTGCCCTGGCGGTGGACCAGGAAATGGTCTGTCTCCGTGATGTACTCGTCCGGGGTGGTGTGGGTATGAGAGCGGGTGGCGTTGAAGGTCATATCTGCCTCAACATTGGCATCGTAAAGCCAGAAGGGCACATACACCCCCTTGATCTCCTCTACATGACTGTCCGTCAGGAAGGACCTGGGGAGGATGGGCCGGTGGCTGTAGTGCTTCTTCAGCGCTTCCATGGCCTCCTCCTTGGTCTTCATGAAGGGGATCACATAGTCCGGCTTTTTCGCTCCCGAAAGATTTCCGGGGATCACCGTGGGGTTGCCGCAGTAGGGGCAGGAGGTGGCTGCAGTGGTTTCATCGCAGATAAGCTCCGCGCCGCAGTTTGGACAGCTGTAGGCCTTCAGCTTCTGGGCATCCTGCCCCCAGTCGTCTCCGGCGGCATTCACGTTCCAGTCTCCCTCCTGGGAGACGTTCTGCTCTTCCTTTTCAAAGGCCTCGATGGCCTCCTTGGTAGAGCCGCGCTGCATGGCCTCGATCTCCTCCAGGGTATAGCTGCTACCGCAGTAGTCGCATTCCAGCTTCCCGGAGCTCCCTACAAAGTGGAGCGGACCCGTACAGGCCGGGCACTTGTATTGGACGGTTTCATTGGGCATTGCCCTCTCCCCTTTCTTGCCGTGAGAAACGGTTTATTTGACAATATCCGCCTCGGAGAACCGATTGCCGCACTCCGGGCAGAATTTCGGCGGATGCTTCGGATCCTCAGGATCCCAGCCGCACTTGCTGCACTTGTAGTTCGGCTCCGCGGAAGGCCGCTTGGCTCCGCACTCGGTGCAGAATTTGCCGGTATTCACCGCGCCGCAGGCGCACTTCCAGCCAGCGTCCGGCTTCTTGGCGCCGCACTCCGGGCAGAACTTTCCGGTGGCCTTGGTGCCGCACTCCGGGCAGGTCCATCCATCCTCTGCTTCCTTTTGGGTATTGGCAGGGGTCTGGTACACAGGCTGCTGAGAACCCATCTGGAACAGATTCTGGGTGTTGACACCGCCGGCAGAGCCTGCCATATTCATGCCCGCAAAGGCCATCATGGGGCCGGTGGCGGTATTCTTGGCCGCGGCTTCCATGGCGTTGGCTGTGGCATCCACCATCCGGCCTGCCGCCGCGTTGCCGCCGCCCAGGAAGGCGGACTGCTGCATGGCCTTCAGCCGCTTCTCATCCTCTTCCGTAGCGTTGACGGAGGACACACCGAAGGACACCACCTCGATGCCCCGCTTCTGCCGCCACTGGCTGCTGAGGACCTCGTTGAGGGCCGTGGCAATATCCACGGTATGCAGAGGCAGCTCCGTATAGCCAATGCCCATGGCGGACATCTTGCCAAAAGCGGGCTGAAGAGAGGTCATGAGCTCGGACTTCAGCATGGAGTCCAGCCGGTCCCGCCGGAATTCATCGGTAATGTTTCCGCAGACATTCTTATAGAAGAGGATGGGGTCACAGATCCGGTAGGAATACTCGCCGAAGCACCGGACGGAAACCGTGGTGCGGAAACCGATATCCTGATCCACTACCCGGAAGGGCACCGGAGTGGGGGTGCCGTACTTATTGCCGTAGAGCTCCTTGGTGTTGATGTAATAGACCCGCTGGTCCTTGCCCGTGTCCCCACCGAAGGTGAACCGGCGGCCAAAAGAGGCGAAGCTGGCCTTGACACTCTCTCCCAGGGCCCCGGAGAAGATGCTGGGCTCGGTGGAGGCATCGTAGACGAATTCGCCAGGCTCGGCGCAGACCTCCGCGATCTTCCCCTGATCCACGATCAGCATACACTGACCGTCTGCCACGGCGATCACGGAGCCGTTGGAGATGATGTTATCGCTGCCCTTGTTGGAAGACCGGGAGGATACCCGCTTGCGCCCTTTTACCGCCAGAACCGTTTCCGGCAGAGCGTCACAGTAAAAATACTCCTTCCACTGGTCAGCCAGAACACCGCCCGCGGAAGAAAGCGCCGCTTTGATAAGACCCATAACCATTCGCTCCTTTAATTTTCAGATGATATAGAAAACAACTGTTTCCTTCTGTTTCATAATACCAAATTTCTTTACAAAAATCAATCCTTTTCTGACGGGACGCGGAAGGTTGACTTTTTCTGGGTCCCGCTGTAATATGGCTGTAGAAATAACCACGCTCCCATACCATTGGAACGGCAGGACCCTGGAGCTGACAGGCGGTCATTCTTGACTTCCCCTGCCCCAGGGCTTATAATGAGTGCAAACAAGCCTTTTTCGGAGGTCTCTATGGATACTTCTTCCCTTCGCCGCAAAATGCAGGGGGAAACCCTTTGGTTCTGCGCCCTGGTGCTGCTGCTGATCCCCGTATACCTGGGGCAATTCCGCCTGGGGCGGATCTCCACCTATTGCGTATATGCCGCGTCCTTGCTTGCTTACCTGGCGCTCGCCTTCAAACTGTATATGCTGGATGGGCGAAGCCGGAAGGAACTGGCCCTGATCACCCTGGCCCTGGGACTTTTGGCCATTGGCGTTGCCGTCTCCGGTACCCGAAGCCTTTTCAGCACCGCCTTGCTGGCCTTTAGCGCAAAAGACGTACCCTTTTCCAAAATTGCACGGGTCTGCTTCTGTTTCTTTGCCGGTGTCATTCTCCTGAACGCCATTCTGGTGCTTCTGGGCATTCTGGAGGACAGGGTGATCATCCGGGGAGAACTCATCGGCTACGGGAACCGGCGGCACACCCTGGGCTTCGGCTACCCCAATACCCTGGCTCTGTGGAGTATGGTGACGGTTTTTGCTGCCCTGCTGATCCCGAAAAAGGGGTGGAAGACAAAAATACTCTGCGCCCTGTTTGCCCTGAGTACCTTTCTGCTGACCGACTCCAAAGCGGCTTTCCTCAGCTCCGCCCTGGCCGTTGCCCTGTGCTCCCTGGCACCGGTGCTGGAAAAGCGGCCGAAGATCAGCCAGGCGGCTCCCTACATCGCCGCGGGACTGGTGGCTCTGGCTGCGCTCCTATTCATCCTTCTGTCCCTTCTCTACCGGGAAGGAAGTCCCCTTTTTGAATTGCTGAACACCCTTTTCTCTCAGCGGCTGGGCTATGCCGGTCAGGGATTCCGGCTTTTCGGCGTCTCGGCCTTCGGGGCCCATGTGGACTTCGGCTGGGACCCGGTGGACAGCCTGTACGCCTACGGTCCCATCTGCCTGGGGGTGCTCCCCTGCCTCATTTATCTGTGCCTGGCCGTGTACGGGGCCTACCGGGGCGCAAAGGCGGGGCGGTGGGAGATCGCGGCAATCGCCCTTGCGGGGATGCTCTATTCCACAATGGAATACTCCCTCATCAATCCCATTTTCCCGCCCCTGTTCGCCGTCTGTGCGGATCTTGAAAACCGCTCCCAAAATATCTAATCATATCCGTCGGTTTGCCACAAGTCCCCTGGGCTTTTTCCGTTTTTTTCAGTAGATTTTTGTCGATTTTTCTATTGCATTGCCCCAAGTCCCAATGGTATAATGGTAGTGTACGTTGTCCGGGCCACCGGATGAAATAGATTTTGAAGCGAGGTAAATCATTGATGATTACGTACGGAGAGAATATCAAGATTTTCTGCGGCAATTCCAATCGCGCCTTCGCCGAGGGCATTTGCAAAAACCTGGGCGTAGAACTTGGAAAGGCCGAGGTGAAGACCTTCGCCGACGGTGAGGCTTCCGTCAGCCTTTTGGAAACCGTCCGCGGTGCCGATGTTTTCCTGGTTCAGTCCACCTGTAAGCCCGTGAACGACAATCTGATGGAGCTGCTGGTCATGTGCGACGCCTGCCGCCGGGCCTCCGCCGGCAGAATCACCGCCGTGATTCCCTACTTCGGCTACGCCCGTCAGGATCGGAAGGCCAAGAGCCGCGATCCCATCTCCGCCAAGCTGGTGGCCAACATGATCACCGCCGCCGGTGCCGACCGGGTGCTGACCATGGACCTCCATGCCGCCCAGATCCAGGGCTTCTTCGATATTCCTCTGGACCACCTGCTGGGCAATCCCACCTTTGTCAATTATTTCCTCGATAAGTTCCCCGAAAACCAGTACAACCATGAGGAGTTCGTAGTCGTCTCCCCGGACGTTGGCTCCGTGGGCCGTGCCCGGGCCTTTGCCGCCAAGGTCCACATGGGCCTTGCCATTGTGGACAAGCGCCGCCCCAAGGCCAATGTCTGCGAGGTCATGAACATCATCGGCGACGTGAAGGGCAAGACCTGCCTGCTGTTCGATGACATGGTGGATACTGCCGGTTCTCTGTGCAACGCCGCCCACGCTCTGGTGGAAATCGGCGGCGCCAAAGAGGTCTATGCCTGCGCCACCCATGGCGTGCTGTCCGGTCCCGCCTACGAGCGGATCGAGCAGAGCCCCATTAAGGAAATGGTCTTCCTGAACACCATTCCCGAGGTTGGCAATACCCCCAGCCACAAGATCAAGTTCCTGGATGTTTCCCACGTGTTTGCCCGGGCCATCGAGCATGTCCACGGCGGCACCTCCATTGCGGATCTGTTCTAAGCCATGCAGGACAACAGCTGGCTGATCGTGGGCCTGGGCAATCCCGGCCCCGAATATGCCAAATCCAGGCACAATATCGGCTTTCGCTGCATCGACATCCTGGCGGACAAGCTGGGGGTCAAGATCGACCGGGCCAAATTTGAGGGGCTCTACGGGCAAACGGAGTACCAGGGGCACAAGCTGTACCTTTTGAAGCCCCTGACCTATATGAATCTCTCCGGCCGGTCCGTGCTGCAGCTGAGCAGCTTCTTCAAAATTCCGCCTGAACGGATCATTGTCATTTTTGACGATATCTCCCTAGACCCCGGGCGGCTGCGGGTCCGGGGCAACGGCTCCGCCGGAGGCCACAACGGTATCAAATCCATCATTGCCGAGCTGGGAAGTCAGGAGTTCCCCCGGGTCAAAATCGGCGTAGGCGCCAAGCCCCACCCGGATTTCGACCTGGCAGCCTGGGTGCTCTCCACGTTTTCCGCCAGCGAGGAAAAGGCCCTGGCCGTCTCGCTGGAAAACGGAGCCAAGGCGGCGTTGACCCTGATGACCCAGGGTGTCAGCGAAGCGGCCAACAAATTTAACGGAAGCCATCCCTGATCGCTTCTGAGTAGCACGAAACGGAAAGAGATTTCTTCTCTTTCCGCTTTGTGGCGTGTTGAGGTATTTCTTATGGAACAACCCCTTCTTTTTATGCTGAAAACCATTCCGGAGTATGCCATCCTGGCGGACACGCTGAAGGCGGGCCGATCCGCCGCTGTCACCGGCGTGGGACAGATCAACCGGAGCCATATGATCGCCGGGCTCTCCAAGGATCTGCAAAAGCCCTTTGCCATTGTCTGCCAGGACGACATGACTGCCCGGCGGATCCAGGAGGAGCTGAAGTGCTTTCTGGGGCTCACCGCTCCCATCCTCCCCGGCCGGGACCTGACCTTTTATGATGCTGCCGTAGCCTCCAAAACCTGGGAGCAGAAGCGGCTCCGGCAGTTGCGGGACTGGAGCAGCGGCGCTGTGCCCATCCAGATCCTCACCTGGGAATCCCTGAGTCTGCGGACCATACCCTGGGATGTGCTGCAAAAAGCCTCTTTCACTCTGGAGGTGGGCCAGGAATACAGCCTGGATGACCTGGCCTCCCGACTCACCGCCGCAGGCTACAGCCGCTGCGGTATGGTGGAAGGTCCGGGACAGTTCGCCTTCCGGGGCGGCATCGCCGATATCTTCTCCCCCGGTGAGGACAGGCCTGTGCGGCTGGAGTTCTTCGGCGATGAGCTGGACACCATGGGCTACTTCGACCCGGACACCCAGCGCCGCAGCGACAATGTGGACAAAATCCAGATCCTCCCCGTCTCCGAGGCCCTGCCCGGAATGCACCCCAAGGGCATTGCCGGAATGGAGAAGGACCTGCAAACCCTCATTTCACGCCAGCGCCGCCGGAAGCACCCCAACGAGCTGCTGATTGAAACCCTGACCAAGGACCTGGAAAAGCTCCAGAATGGACTTCACAACTCCGCCTGGGACCGGTATCTGGCCCTCATGTACCCGGAAATGGCCTGCGCCGCGGATTTTGCCCCCAAGGACTGCGTCTGGGTCCTCTGCGACCATGCCAATCTCTCCCGTGCTGCCCGGACCCGCACCGATGAAATGGGCCTCCAGCTGGACAGTTTGCTAAACGGCGGCCAGGTAGCGGGAGAGCTCTGCGACTTCGTCATTCAGTGGGAGGACTTTACCAAGCGGCTCCGGGGAAAATCTACCGCCTATTTCGATACCTTCGGCGGCAGCGCCTACCCGGAGGAAAATCTCCCCAGCCAGCTTCTGCCCGTTACCGCCAAGCAGCTGCCCAGCTACGGCGGCAACCTGGATGCCGCCGTCAGCGACATGAGCCATTACCAGAAGATGCAGTTCGGCACCCTGGTGCTCTGCGGCACAAGGCACCGGGCAGAGCTCATGCAGCAGATGCTCCGGGAAAAGGGACTTTCCGCATTTCTCGCCATCCCTCTGAGCACCCTGCCAAAGCCGGAACAGATCCTACTCACCGACGGCACCCTGCCCTACGGCATGGAATATCCTCTGTCCAAGCTGGCAGTACTGACGGAGGGCCAGCTCATTGCCAAAACCGCTCCCCGGCGAAAGGCACCGGCCACCAAGAAATCCGCCACCAACCGGCAGAAGCTGAACGCCTTCACAGACCTGACTCCCGGAGACCTGGTGGTTCACGAAAACTACGGCATTGGCCGGTTCGTGGCCATGGAGCAGATCAAGGTGGGGTCTGCCGTCAAGGACTATATCAAAATCGCCTACCAGGGCTCGGATACCCTTTTCGTCCCCGCCACCCAGCTGGATCTGGTGAGCAAATACATCGGCGGCGGCGAGGATGCCAACATCCGCCTGAACAAAATCGGTTCCGACGCCTGGCAGAAGACCAAAGCCAAGGCCCGAAAGGCCGCCAAGGATATGGCGGGAGAGCTCATCCAGCTCTATGCCGCCCGAAAGCGGCAGTCCGGCTACGCGTTCTCTGCCGATGCCCCCTGGCAGCGGGAATTTGAAGACAATTTCCCCTATCCGGAGACGGACGACCAGCTGCGCTGCATCGCCGACATCAAAAAGGATATGGAGTCCCCCATCCCCATGGATCGGCTTCTCTGCGGCGACGTGGGCTTTGGCAAAACGGAGGTGGCCCTCCGGGCCGTCATGAAAGCGGTTATGGACGGCAAGCAGGTGGCCATTCTGGTGCCCACCACAGTGCTTGCCCAGCAGCACTACCAAACCGCCGTCTCCCGATTCCGGGGCTTCCCGGTAAATGTGGATGTCCTCAGCCGGTTCCGGACTCCCAAGCAGCAGGCAAAGACATTGCAGGATGTGAGAAGCGGCAGTGTAGATGTGATCATTGGCACCCACAAGCTGCTGCAAAAAAGCGTCCAGTTCAAGGATCTGGGGCTTCTGGTGGTGGACGAAGAGCAGCGCTTCGGCGTGACCCATAAGGAGCGGCTGAAAGAGATCTCCAAAGGCGTGGATGTGCTGACCCTCTCCGCCACCCCCATCCCCCGGACCCTGAACATGGCTCTGTCCGGCATCCGGGATATGTCCACCATCGAGGCCCCCCCTGCCGACCGGTACCCGGTGCAGACCTTTGTCATGGAGTACAATACCGCCGTCATAGATGATGCCATCCGCCGGGAGGTGGACCGGGGCGGTCAGGTATTCTACCTCCACAACCGCACCGAGACCATCGACCAGTGCGCAAGCGCCCTGCAGAAGCGCATCCCGGGCCTTCGCATCGGCATTGCCCACGGCCAGATGACCGAGGAGGCACTGGGCGAGGTGATGACCGACATGGCCGAAGGAGAGATTGATGTGCTGATCTGTACCACCATCATCGAAACCGGCCTGGATATCCCCAACGCCAATACCCTGATCATCGAAAATGCGGACCGGTTCGGTCTGAGCCAGCTCCATCAGCTCCGGGGCCGGGTAGGCCGGTCCACCCGCCACGCCTACGCCTACTTCACCTACCGGCCGGACAAAAACCTGACGGAGGTGGCCGAAAAGCGCCTTTCCGCCATCCGGGACTTTGCTGAATTCGGCTCCGGCTTCAAAATCGCTATGCGGGACCTGGAGATCCGGGGTGCCGGCAACCTGCTGGGTGCCGAGCAGTCCGGCCACATGATGAGCGTGGGCTATGATATGTACCTGAAGCTCCTGGACGAGGCCGTGCTGGAGGAAAAGGGTGAGGCCCCCAAGGGACCGGACTGCACCGCCGACCTGAACGTCACCGCCAACGTGGACAAGGACTACGTCTCCCGGGGCGAAGAGCGAATGGATCTTTACCGCCGCATGGCCGCCATCCGCAGCCAGGAGGATGCCGACGATCTCTTAGACGAGATCGTGGACCGCTACGGCGAGCCCCCCAAGGGCGTGCTGAATCTCATCGACATCGCCCTGCTCCGCGCCCAGGCAAGGAACCTCGGCATCAAAGACATTCGCCAGAAGGGCGAGGATGTGTTCTTTGTGCTGGCAAACTTGAACTTCGAGGCCGTGGGCAACCTTTGCGCCGACCCGGACTACAAAGCAAGGGTGGTCTTCCAGGCCAACGCCAAGGAGCCGACCCTAAAGCTCCGCTTGGCCCCCGGCAGCGACAGCCTGAAACAGAGTAAGGTGTTTGTGAAGCGGTATCAGGGGTTCTGTTCGTGATTTTTCCCCGAAGGCTCCGGCCTTCGGGGCGTTTTTATGGATGCAAATCAGAATTTAGTAAAGAAACCCCCGCCGGAGGTCGCCTTCCCCTACGCTTAAGGTGGCAGGGCCTTTGGCCCTGACGGATGAGGGGGACCCAGCTCGCCCAAAGAACCGGGCCAAGATGAATGGGAAAGCCCGTAGTTTTTATGGTCGCTCAGTACAAGCAACTCATGCCCTCTCCTGCTTGGAGAGGGTGCCGCCCGCAGGCGGCGGGTGTGGAGGGGACCCACTAATGACCCAGGCCCCAATGAATAGTGATTTCTGGCTCAAACAGCGCAAAAACCGTCGCAGCACTTTAATGCGATACGACGGTTTTGCCATTTTACTCAGGGCCTATCTTTGCCTAAAAAAACAGAACTTTACAAATATTAAAAAAATCACATTTCGATATCAAAGATGTATTTACAACTCGGACGTTCACAAATACATCGACATTTGTTACCATCTAAAAACACTTTATGCGCCGTAAATCCGCACATTGGACACTTAATTTCTTCCATTTTTGTCCTCCTGCTTTATTTTTCTTCAGCCGCCGCAAATCAACCGAAGTGTTTTATTTACAGCTTCATAGTATTCCTCTTCTTCCAGAATGTCATCCTTTTTGGGCTTGCTAAGCTTTGCCACAATCCCATTTAGGAAGCCACCCGCTGCCTCTATCTCCTGAGATGTGTCACGCATACTGAAATTGTGACTATTCCCCATGGAATAGATGTAGTAATATTCATTTCCATTTTTGGATACTCTATAAGAAAACACAAATTGGTAGTAATTACTGCCGTGTTCCGCATTTTGCATAACGACACAGTCTTCATAACTCTTGTTCAAAAAAGAACCAAATTGAATCTGTTCGTTAATCAATTTGATGTTTTGCCGTTCATCAGCCATGGACTTCTGAATCATCTGAATCAAGGGCTGCAAACCACCAGTTCCATTTGCCTGGACACGTTCGTAAACACCGCTGATGTTATCACACGTTTTTAAAAACTTCTCCGGGATCATTTCGTATCCTCCATCTGTCTGTAAATCGGTCTCAAAGCTTTACAGCAATCTTTCGACTGCAGGAACCAAATCAGAATGTCCTTCAGCTTTCAACGTCCCAATCAGTGCGCGCAGGTCAGATTCGCAGCGATAGGTACCAGCACCTGCCCAAAGTGCGTCACTAATCAAGTCCCGTATTGCATCCGACATTCCACTGTACCTCTCCAGGTAAGCCTCCAACCCTTCCAAATCATCCTGAGTCATAGATTATTTTCCTCCTTTTATTTGCAACAGTAACGTTGCATTTTTCTTTTATTGAACCACCACCTGTACCTCAGGCAGTCAATATGCGTCTGCACCTCTTTATTGCTCCTTAATTGTATCACTCCTTTTAGTTGTTGTCAATAACAACTATTAGATGTTTTCACATTTTCAATTCCTTCGTTATGATTAAGGCAAAGGAGAACTGCTCTATGCTTGAAAATTTAAAAAATTTGCGTTCCGCATCAGGCGTTTCTCAAAAAACGCTTGCAGACAACATTGGCCTGAGTCAACAGTCTATCAATAAGTATGAAAACCATAATATTGAACCAGATATTGCCACACTTATTCGCATAGCTGACTATTTCCATACCTCAGTCGATTATCTCGTCGGCCACACAACAAATATGTCGCCACTTCCACTTGAAAGCAGTCAGATATCTCCGGAAGAAAGCATTATGCTATGCAAATACCGAGTCCTTTCGGACAAACGAAAGAAAATAATACAAATGCTGTTAGATGAGTTATTCTAGGAGGAATACTTTAGACCTGTAAACAGGCTATATGAAATGGGAGACTTTGGAGGGAACTTCCGTCTGTTTTTCATTTCATATAGCCTGTCTTATTTATAAATCCCTCAAGCTGATGTTGGCATCAGCCTGAGGGGTGGGAAGGTTTTCACGTTCTACGTTAGTCTTCTTTTACCCGTAGCGGGTCCCCTCCACATCCGGCCCTGCGGGGCCACCTTCTCCAAGCAGGAGAAGGCAGGGGCTGTTCTCCTCTGGTTTTCCTTTCCAATTCACAACATATTCACAAATTATTCAGACTGTTTTCAGGTTGCCTCTATATTATATTGTTGCTTATTTGTAAAATTCAGGAGGAAAGCCCAAATGGCAAATTTAGGAAAAGCCCAGAAGCGGAAAAAAGCCGTTCAACGGGTCATTGCGGCGATTGCCCTGGTGCTGGTGGTGCTGCTGGCGGCAGTGCTGCAGGTGCGCAAAAATGTGCGCAGGCAGGTCACCGCCCAGAACAGCTCCACGGTAAAGTCGGCCCAGGTGACCACAGGCTCCATCCAGGCGGCGGTATCCGGCTCCGGCACCCTGACCAGCGAGGATGTGGAGGACCTGTCCGTTCCCGCCACAGTCAAGGTGGAGAAGCTCTACGTAGAGCAGGGGGACACGGTGGAGGCGGGCACGCTGCTGGCCGGCGTGAACCCCAGCACAGTCCTCAGCTCCCTCTCCTCCGTCCAGGACAGCCTGGACTCCCTGGACAAGAGCATCCGCAAGGCGGAGTCCAGCACCGTCAGCTCCTCCGTAAAGGCGGGAGTCACCGGCCGGGTGAAAACCGTCTATGCCGAAAAGGGGGACAGGGTGGCGGACGTGATGTATGACCACGGGGCCCTGGCGGTGCTCTCCATGGACGGCTATCTGGCTGTGGACATTCCCAGGGGGGACTATGCCGCGGGGGACACCGTCACCGTCACCGACTCCCAGGGTAAGGCCTGGGAGGGTACGGTAGACCAGGTCACGGCGGATACCGCCACGGTGCTCATCACCGACGACGGCCCTCTGGCAGAGGATGAAGTCACCCTGGGCAAGGACACCGGCAAGCTCTACATACACAGCCCTCTGAAGGTCACGGGCTATGCCGGTACCGTCAGCCAGGTCAGCGCCAAGCTCAACAGCAAGGTCTATTCCACCACGGTGCTTTTCACCCTGAAGGATACCTCCGATTCCGCCAAGTACAACCAGCTTCTGTCCGACCGGGCGGAGCTGGAGGAGCGGTATCAGGCCCTGGTCAAGCTCTATAAGGACGGCGGCCTGGTGGCGGAGAAAAAGGGCTCCATCCAGACCGCGGTGAAGCTGGACGACCTGACCCCAGGCTCTGACGCTCTGGCAGACACCGTCCTCTTCACCCTGGACCCGGACGAGACCGTGTCCATCACCGTTACCGTAGATGAAACGGATATCCTGTCTCTGGCCCTGGGCCAGGAAGTGAAGGTCACCGTCAGCTCCCTGAGTGACGAGACCTACCTGGGCACCGTGGCGGAGCTGGATACCTCCGGCACCAACGGCTCCTACACCGCCAAGGTGACTCTGCCCAAGGAAACCGGTATGCTCTCCGGTATGTCCGCCGATGTGGACGTGACCATTGAGGGCGTAGAGAATGCCCTGCTGGTCCCCGCCGACGCGGTGCGCAAAACCAGCGCCACATCCTACGTCTACACCGCCTATGACGAGGAAACCGACACTCTGGGGGGCATGACGGAGGTCACCGTGGGCCTGAGCAACGGCACCCAGACCGAGATCACCTCCGGCCTCAAAGAGGGGGACAGGGTCTACTACACCCCCAAGGAGAAAACCTTCACCTTCGGCGGCATGACCATCACCACCTCCGGCGATTTCTCCGGCGACTTCTCCATGGGCGGCGGCATGGGTGACATGGGCGCTATGGGCGGCGGTCCCGGCGGTGACCGTGGCGGCATGGGCGGCCCTCCCAGCATGGGCGGCTAAGGAGGCAGACCATGATCGATCTCAAAGATATCTCCCGCATCTATCAGGTGGGCAGCGAACGGGTCTACGCCCTGAACAAAGCCAACCTGCACATAGATGACGGCGAATTTGTCAGCATCATCGGCCCCTCGGGCTCCGGCAAATCCACACTGATGAACATCATCGGCTGCCTGGACACGGCGGACTCCGGCACCTATCTCCTCGATGGGATCCCCATTGAGGACTACACGGAAAACGAACTGGCGAAGATCCGGAACCGAAAAATCGGCTTCGTCTTCCAGAGCTTCAACCTGATCTCCAAGCTGACGGCAGAGGAGAACGTGGAGCTGCCCCTGATCTACCAGAAGGTCCCCAAGGCCCAGCGGAAGGAGCGGGTAGCGGCGGCTCTGGCCCGGGTGGATCTGCAAAAGCGGGCCAAGCATCTGCCCACGGAGCTCTCCGGCGGCCAGCAGCAGCGGGTAGCCATTGCCCGGGCCATTGCCACCCGCCCCAGCCTGATCCTGGCGGACGAGCCCACAGGCAACCTGGACTCCAAAACCACGGTGGAGATCATGGATATCTTTCACGAGCTCCACGAGGGAGGCAACACCATCGTCCTCATTACCCACGACGACGATGTGGCCAAGCAAGCCAGCCGCATTGTGCGGATCAAGGACGGACAGTTAACGGAGGTGGACCCATGATCCAGGCATTCAAAATGGCAATGAAATCCATTTCCGGCAACAAGTTCCGGGCCTTTCTCACCATGCTGGGCATCATCATCGGCGTTATGGCCCTGGTGATTCTGGTCAGCCTGGTCTCCGGTGCCACCGGCACGGTGACCGACACCATCGCAAGCCTGGGAAACAACCTGCTGACCGTCACCGTCTCCGACGACAAGGGGGCCCCTGTGAAGCTGGACACCCTGAACCAGTGGATGGAGGAGCCGGGCATCGGCCTGACGGCCCCCAGCGTGACGGCTACCGCCACGGGCAAATACGGGTCCACCTCCAAGACCGTGACCCTCTACGGGGCCACCCCCTCCTACGCCGCCATCAACGGCCTGGAGCTACTGCTGGGCCGGTTCCTCAACGAGGCGGACGTGGAAAACCACACCAATGTCTGCGTCATCCCTGAGAAAACCGCCGAGGACCTGGTGGGCTACACCGACTGCCTGGGCCAGGCCCTCTCGCTGAACGGCGTGAAGTACACCATTGTGGGCATCCTCCAAAACGATGACGAGTCCCTGACGGGCATCCTGACCAAAAACACCATGATGGCCTATCTGCCCTTTACCAGCCTCCAGCGGCTGAGCACCACCGTAGGGTCTGCCATCACCACCTTTACCGTCAGCGCTCCGGAGGGCGGCAACCTGACAGAGACGGAAAGCGCCATGAAGGCCATCCTCATGAAGCGGTTCAACGAGGACGAGGATGCCTTCTCCATCCTCTCCCAGAGTATGCTGGAGGACGCTATGAGTAGTGTCACCGGCATCCTGACGGTGCTTCTGGGCGGCATAGCCGCCATCTCCCTGATCGTCGGCGGCATCGGCATTATGAACATCATGCTGGTGACGGTCACCGAGCGGACCAGAGAAATCGGCATCCGGAAGGCCATCGGTGCCGGACGGGGCGTCATTTTGCAGCAGTTCCTCCTGGAAAGCGTGGTGCTGTGCATGATCGGCTGCGCCATCGGCGTATTTTTGAGCTGGGCGGTGCTGCGGGTCATCTCTGTGATGGTGGCCAGCATGGGCCTGTCCTTCGGCCTGGAGTGGAACGTGGTGGTCATTGCCGTGGCCTTCTGCTTCGCCATCGGCGTGATCTTCGGCCTGTACCCCGCCAACAAGGCCGCAAAGCTGCCTCCCATCGAGGCCCTGCACTATGGCGGCTAAGGAGGGAACCCATATGAATGACCAGAAACAAAAAAAGCGCCTCTTCGGGCGCAAAAAGGAGCCGGCGGACAATTCCATGCCGCCTCTCGACACCGATGACAGCATCCCGGACCGGGGCGGCCACGGTGCCCTCTGGGTAACGGCACTGTGCCTGGTGGCAGCGGCAGCGCTGCTGATCTCCAGCCTGCCCTCCGGCGTGACATCCGGCACCAGCGTACAGAGCCGGGTCCTGACGGCGCAGCCGGAGAACAAGGCCATCTCCACCGCCCTTCTGGGGGCCGGGACCCTGACGCCCCCCGAGGGAGAGGACCTGGAGATCCCCCAGGCCCTGGAGCTGGAAGCCCGGTACGTGGAAAACGGGGACACGGTCCGTGCCGGTGACCCCATCGTGAAGGTGGACAAGGTAGCGGTCCATGCCGCCATTGCGGAACTCCAGGAGCTGATGGAGGACCTGGATGCCGCCATTGCCAAGGTTGCCAACGATTCTCCCTCCACCAGCGTGAAGGCCACCGCCTCCGGCCGGGTGAAGAAGATCTACGCCCAGAAGGACAGGGCCGTAGCCGACACCGTGTATGACTCCGGCGCTCTGGTGCTCCTGTCCCTGGACGGCACCATGGCGGTGAACATTCCCGCCCAGGGCCTGACCCTGGGGCAGAAGGTCACCCTCCGCCTGTCCGACGGCAAGGAGCTGGAGGGCCAGGTGGAAACCATCTCCGACGGACTGGCCGCCGTCACCTGCTCCGACGAAAAAGCCCCCTACGAGGATAGGGTATCCGTGGTGGAGGAGGGGGGCAAGGTCCTGGGCACCGGAAAGCTCTACATCCACAGTATGCTCCGGGTCACCGGGGCCTACGGCACCGTCTCCTACATCAGCGTCCGGGAAAACCAGAAGGTCACCAACGGCACCACCCTGCTGACCCTGAAGGACACCGGCCATACCGTGGAATACAACAGGCTTCTGAACCGCCGCCAGGAGCTGGAGGAGCACATGGATAAGCTCCAGCGCCTGTCCAAGGACGGCATTCTCCGGGCAGACACCGACGGCGTGGTCTCCGGGCTGGATACCACAGTGGACTATGTCTCCCCTGCCGCCCTGGAAAACCGGCCCCGCAGCCAGGCCAGCCCGGGATATATCTCCCTCAGCAAGATCCTGATGGATGAGGTGGTGGAAGCGCCGGACAAGCCGGACAGCGGCGATACGGGCGACTCTGATCCTTCCGATCCTTCCAATCCTTCCGATCCATCTGACCCCTCTGAACCCACGGACCCTTCCAAACCCACAGACCCTACCGGCCCTTCGGAGGGCGGCGATCAGCAGACCGCTACCTACATTCTGGGCCTGGTGGTAGAAAACTCCGGCGACACCATCTATTACATCCCCCAGCAGACCATTGAAGCCAGCCAGGATGTGGCGCAGACCATGGACCTTTCCTCCATGGTTGTCCCCGATGTGAGCCAGGCCCCCACCGCCCTGACAGACGGAGGCCAGACGGTGCTTATGAGCAACGGTATGTCCTGGTCCCCCTCCAGCTTCGGGGCCGTGGCCAAGGGGGATGCCATCCTCATCGGCACGGGCCTCATCGTCCACCAGCGGGCCCTGGACATCAGCAGCATGATGCCTGACCTGTCCGGTTTGGACTTATCCGGCCTTGGCGGCATGGCCGGCGGCTATTCCTCCGGCAGCTACACCGCCAGCACCCCCGCCTATGAGACCTACGACACCGGCTGCACCCTGGCCGCCACCGTCACGGAGACCAAGGAAATGACCGTGGACATCACCGTTGACGAGCTGGACATCCTGTCCCTGGAGGTCGGCATGGCCGCGGATGTCACCCTGGATGCTCTGCCGGGCCAAAGCTTCCGGGGCATCATCACAAAGATCAACACCTACGGCGTGAACTCCGGGGGCAACACCAAGTATACCGTCACCGTGACCCTGGACCGGGCGGAAAAAATGCTCACCGGCATGAGCGCCTCGGTAAGCATTACCACCGCCACCTCGGAAAGCGTCCCTACCCTCCCCGCCGCGGCCATTCAGTCCCAGGATGGCAAAAGCTGGGTCTACACCGCCTACGACGAAAAGACCGACACCCTCTCCGGCCTGACCCAGGTAGAGCTGGGCCGGTCCGATGGAGAGAGCGTAGAAATTCTCTCCGGCCTGGACAGCGGCGCAAGCTGCTACTACCGCTACGCGGACGAAATTGAATACAGGTTTGTAGGGTAAAAAAATCCCTCCCGAAGGATTGTTCCTCGGGAGGGATTTTCTGCACCTTCCCCTGGGGGAAGGTGGCCCCCCAGGGCCGGAAGAGGGGCGGTACCAGGTCCGACCCGGTACCGCCCCACACCCGTCAGGGCTTCGCCCT
>OIZT01000591.1_pt1 | contig 21367 bp, 10 predicted proteins | sample 1588611 | NCBI WGS metagenome assembly OIZT01 (sample SAMN03283278) | human gut metagenome | biome: human-associated habitat; material: feces | host: Homo sapiens | place: Peru | collected 2012
TTATCATCAGTTTCTAAATATATGTCTTTTAAGCCAAGAGAAATTATTTCTTTTTCAGTTGTGCCTTTTATTCTAAATTTTACTGTATAAAATTTTTCATCTGAAGCTAAAGCATCATTGGAAGAAAGATTAAATGTTTGACCAGATGATATCTCTTTCCAATCAGCTGATATATTATTTGTTTCAATTAATTCAAGTTCTGAATCAAAAGTGAATGTTCCAGTTATTTTAGATACTTTTCCTTTAAAATCATTTGACAAGTCATAAGATAAACTGCAATAAATGTCTTCTCCTTGATAGTAGATTGCTGTTGATTCTTGTTTTGAATTAGTACAAGATATTGTAATATTATTATCAAGTTTTTGGTAAGTTATAGTTGGTACTTTATTATCTGGACTTTTGTGGTTATTATTTATGTAGAAATAACTAAATAATAATTTTAAAGTTCAAATATATATTTAGGCTTAAAATATGAATAATTTTTTTCAATGTTTTACATTTTAATTATTTTATGCTATAATGGTAGTCATAAGTGATTATTTATTACACAAAGGAGCGAGGGTTATGGATGATAAATTTAAAAAATTAAACTTGCTTGAAAGAAGAAAACTAGCAATTGAAGAATTAGTAAATTATTATGCAGAATATAGAATTTATTGTTATAATAAAGGAGATAAATTAAGAGGAATTGAACTTAGAAAAAAGATTCATCCACTAATTAATTTAATATTAAAAATAGATGAAGTATTGTCAAAGGAAAAAAATATAATTATTGCTAATGAAAATAATGCAAAAGAAGGTGTACCAAAAATATTTGCATGTACTCATATTGGTGGTAATGATATTCAAAGAACATTTCAAATAATTAAAGAACCAGCGTATTTAATGTTAGGAGATCCAGGAATTTTATACAGAATGCCTATTTATCAGGGCTTAAAAATGAATGGAGTTATTCCTTTAGAAACAAAAAATAAATTAGATAGAAAAATAGCCTATAATAAATCAATAGAATTATTATCTAATGGCGGTAACTTATTAATATATCCAGAAGGAGCATGGAATACAACTCCAAATGTAATAGTTATGAAAACATTTGTTGGAACAGTTAGAATGGCCAAAGAAACCGGAGTAGAAATAGTACCAATAGCAGTAGAGCAATATGGTAAGAAGTTTTATTTTAATATAGGAAAAAATTATGGAATTCCTAAAAGTACTACAAAAAGTGAAAAAGAATTAAATAGTGAATTAAGAGATAAACTAGCAACATTAAAATGGCAAATTTTAGAATCACAACCTATACTTCAAAGAAAAGATATCCCAGAAAATTATATTCATGAATTCCAAAGCGAAATAGTAGAAAGATGTAATTATGGATATGGTTTTTCACTAGAAGACGCCATAAGTGAAAGCTTTCATGATAAAAATATTATTAGTGAAGAAGAAGTATTTAGTTTTTTAGATAATATAGATATTAAACAAAATAATGCCTTCTTACTAAGAGATTATTCAAAAAAATTAAAAAAATAAAAGATAGAAAGAGGTAAAATATGCAAGCAATAATATTGCAAATAGTGGGGTTACTTATAATTACAACATTAATAATATTATTTTATTCAAAACCGAATATAGAAACCATTGAAACAAAAACATATAGTAAATTAATAGGAGTAAATTTCTTGTTTTTAGTAGTGGGAATTACAACATATATAATAGCTAAATTAATTGGTAATTTTACCTTAATAAGCATATTACAAAAAATATATATGAGTCTTTTAACCTTACTTAATTTATATTCAATGTTTTATTGTATATCAATTTATGACAAAGAAGGCAAGTATAATAAATTAAAAAATTATTTACTTATTATAACTATTATTTCAATATTACTTATAATAATTTTTCCTTTAAATGTTGTTTTTGATGGGGTTTTACTAGATGGTTATGGATTATCATATGATATAGCCTTAATTCATACAATTTTAAGTTTTACTTTCTTTTTAATAATAATTATTTACTTTTTAAAAAAGAAGTATTCAATAAAAAAATTATTACCATACATAACATTAATAATACTTTATTTAGTTGGATTTTTAATAAGAGGTTATTGTAAAGAACTAATATTCGAAGGATTCTTTTATTCATATATATTACTTATTATGTATAATACAATAGAAAATCCTGATGTAAAAATGGCAAAAGAACTAGCATTTCAAAAAGAATTATCTGAAGAATCTTCCAAAAAAACATTAAGTTTAATTGAAGATATATCCGATGATTTAAAAACTTCAATTCAAGATTTAGAAGTAATTAGTAATACAAAAATTGATAAAAATAATATTAAAGAATTAAATAATACTTTATCTAATTTTCAAGAAAAATCAATTAAATTAAGTAATAAAATATCTAGTATTCTTGATTTAGCAAAGATTAAAAGTGAATCTAAAATAGTAACATATAAATATGAAACAATAGATATGATTGATAAATTAAAACAATTTTTAGAAGTAGAAAAAGAGGACAAATTTAAATTAAATGTAATAGTTAGTGATAAGTTACCATTGGTATTATATGGTGATGAGTCAGGAGTTATTAAAATAGTTTTATATTTCTTTAATTTAATATCTTCAATATCTAATAATAAAAATATATCATTAGTAGTGGAAGATATTAAAGTAGGAAATTTTTCTAGATTAAAGTTTAAATTTATAACTAATGATAAATCTATCTTAAATTATGTAATTGAAGACAAAGAAACAAAGGAACTTAAATTAAACAAAGTAAATGATATTAATTATGAGATAATAGAAAATTTATTAGAAAAAATGAATGGTAAAATAACTATTACCAAAAATGAAGAAAGTATTAATTTAACAATAAGTGTTAATCAAAAATTAGCAAGTGAATATGATATTATAAGCGATAAAGAAGAAAATAAAAATATAAAGATAAAATATCATGATTATAGTAATCGAAGAATTCTAATTGTAGATAATAATAAATTAAAAATAAAAGAAATAAAAACACTATTAAAACCTTATAATATTGAAACTATATCTACAAATACTTTAAGTGAAATGGCAGATATACTAAGTGATAATGAAACATTTGATATGATTATTATTGATGATATTATTCCAGATTCTGAAATAAACAAATTTATTAAAAATCAAAATGATATTCTAAATTATATAAAAAAATATGCTAGATATAATATCATAACAATTATTATGGTTACAAAAAATAATAAAAATATTGAAGAAAAATATATTGATTGTGGATTTAATGATTATATTATTAAGCCGGTTAATAAAAAGAATATAGATGAAATACTAAATAAATATTTTAATAACAGAAAATAAGTCAAAGTACTTATTTTTTTAGTATCAATTATAATAAATATTATTTTTCATAATATAAACTGATAAAAAATAATAAATTTATGATAAAATATTAATAAGGAGGTTATTATGGAAAAAATTAATACTGAAACATTAGTATCATCATTATTTGTAATTGGATTTGATAAAGTAGATGCATTACTTTATATTTATACATTAGGTCAACTATCACTTGATAATCAAAAATTACAATTATTTAAATTTGAGGATTCAAGCATGAGCCAAAAATTCAACGATTATGTTGATTATGATGGCATTACTTTTAAATTAAAAGAAGGTATTACACTAAAAACAAATATTAGTCCTTTAGAAAATTATGATATACCATTAGAAAAAGCATTGCATACTAATGAAAAATTAATTGAATATTTATCTAAACTAGATTTTAGAAAAATAATAATTAAAAAAATTGAAACATTAGGAGTAGATAAAATAAACAGTTTTGATTTGCTATTTAGTAATGAAGAAAAAGAAATTATGTATAAAATGTTTGGAATAGAAGCTATGCATAAAGAAAATTCAATTAGTCAATTACAATTCTATAATAGTTTAATTAATCAAGAATCAAATGATATAAATAAAACATTAAATAGTCTTGGAACAATAAAGAAAAAAGTAAAATAAATATTTATATTTAAATTTAATAATTTAATTAGAATACATTCAACTAAGACTGTATTATTTTTCTTATGTTCACGCTAAGCCTAAGGTCTTAGAGTGTTAGATTAAGCCTTTATGAAAGTCTTAATCTAATTGCATATGTTAATATTATATGAAAGATAACTAAATAATAATTTTAAAGTGCAAACATGTAGCTTTTAAAGTGCAAAAATTGCACTTTAAAATTGATAAAATAAATAAAATATGCTATAATATTTATAGTTAGGAGAATTATTTTTATGAAAGAAAAATGGAATTTAGAATTATCTGAATATATAAAACAAGGTGAACCTACGCAAGTAGAAAAAACAAGAAACTGGGAAACAGCCATAGGACTTCAAGAAGTAGATGGTTTAAAGCCATCAAAATATTTAGTTGAAACAGCAAAAGAACATATTGAAGGAAAAATTGAACTAGAAGAAGCTAAAGAAAGAATTAATAATTACTATAAAGTTTTAAATGATAGAAAGTCAGAAGAAAAAGAAGATAGTGAAGAAGCAGACAAAGTATCAGTAAGAATAACAGAAGTATTAAGTGATAAATCATTTAGTTTTAATCCAACTGAATTAATAAGTATTCATAAAAAATTATTTACTGGAGTATATAAACATGCTGGTATTATAAGAAATTATAATTTTACAAAAAATGAATGGATTTTAAATGAAGATACAGTTACATATGCTTCTTATGAAACTATTATGTCAACATTAGATTATGATTTTGAACAAGAAAAAAACTTTTCTTACAAAGATTTATCACTTGACGAATCAATAAAACATTTATGTAGATTTACTTCGAATATATGGCAAGTACATCCTTTTTGTGAAGGCAATACTAGAACAACAGCAGTTTTTATTATCAAATACTTAAAAACATTTGGTTTTAATATTAATAATATTGTATTTGCAAATAACTCATGGTATTTTAGAAATGCATTAGTTAGAGCAAATTATAAAAACTTTGAAAAGAATATTTTTGAAGACATAAGTTATTTAGAAAAATTCTTTTATAACCTTTTGTCAAATACAAATTATGATTTAAAAAATAGATATACCCACATTGACTATGTTCAAGATACATTAAACAAAGCATTAAAAAATAAAGACTATACATTAGAAGAACAAGCTATATTAAATTTAATTAAAGAAAATTCATTTATTAAACAAGAAGAAATAGCACAAATTATTGGTAAATCAATAAGAACTGTAAAAACTAAAATGACTGAAATGCAAGAAAAAGGAATAATAACAAGAAAAAACGGAAAGAAAACAGGAGAATGGCAAATTTTATAATATAACTAGAATACATATACTAAAGTATTCTTTTTCTTATGTTCACTCTAAGTCTAAGGTCTTAGAGTGTTGGATTAAGCCTTTATAAGAGTCTTAATCTAATTGCCTGTGTTTTATATTTATATAATTGAAATTTTAAACTAGTAAATTTTGCAAGTTTATAAAACATTGTAAAAACTTTCGAAAAATAGTTTGCTATTTAAAAACAAATGTTATAATGTTTTTGTAAAAGAAGATTATAAAATGTATAATGATTTAGGAAAAAAGTTAAAAATATTAAGAAAAAGAAGAAAATAAAGAAGAAATAAGTAAAACGTATATACCAAAAGATATCAATACTAAAAAGAACAAGAAAAAAGAGAAAAATATAGATAATTATGATTTAGAAGATTGGCAAAAAGAATTAGTTGATGATGGAAGTTATGAACCATATAACTTTGAAGAAGAAAAACTAGAAGATGATGATTATTATTCAGAAGATGATGATTAAGTAATAAAAGAGTAAAATAAATATAACTTTATTATATGTTTTACTCTTTTTATGATTAGTTATTTCTTAAAAAAATAAGTAAAAAGTCGTTTCAATCAAAAAGTTATGATATAATAGTTTTATGTAGTATAAATATATTTACTTAATAATTAATGGAGGTAGTTATTATGAATCCAAGAAAAGAAATGATAATAATAGATAATGAAATATCAACATCTAAAATATCATATTGTAAATATGATTCAAATGCTTATAAATATTATATAAAATATAAAAATAATGCTACTATTTATAAATATCAAAATAGTAGAGTAAAATATATAACTTATAGTGAAAAGATAGATTTAACAAAGTATAGTTTTTTTATAAATCAAGTAAAATTAAAATATATAAAAGAAGCATATGAGTTTACTTATAATAATTATTATTACTATCATATAATTTTTGATAATAATAAACTTGGAGAATATACAAGTAATCAAATAAGAAAAATAAATAATAATAAAGATGTAATAGAATATATGAAAGAAGTATCAAATATAACTTCTATTAGTACTGAAGATGGAAATAAAATATTATGTAATCAAATGAAGAAAGTAGAAGTAGATAGTCTAGATACAGCATTAGCAAACTATATAAAATTATCAAATAATGTGATAAAAAGTAATAATATAAATTTTCTTATTTTTCCATTTGGTTGTAATTCTAGTCAATATAAAGCAGTAGAAAATGCTATAAATAATAAAGTGAGTGTAATTGAAGGTCCTCCAGGAACAGGTAAAACTCAAACAATATTAAATATTATAGCAAATATATTAATTAGAGATATGAATTGTCAAGTAGTATCAAATAATAATGCTGCCATAGAAAATATTGAAGAAAAACTAAAAAAATACAACTTAGATTTCTTTGAAGCACTTCTTGGAAAAAGTGTTAATAAAAATACTTTTATAGAAAATCAAAAAGTTAATATACCATTATTTAAAGAGTATGATGATATAAATATTGAAGAAATATCTAATGTAATAAAGAATAATAATTATATAGTAAAACAGGTATATAATAGTAGGAAAGAAATTGCTATTTTAAGAGAAAAGAAAAATAATTTAACATTAGAATATAAATATTTTAAAGAATATATTAAAAATCAGGATAATAATATTATAAAATTAACTAGAATAAATAGAAATAATTTACAAAAATTATGGAATGAATTAACAAACACAAATATAAATATAAATAAAATAAATTTATTAAATAAATTAAAATATATATTTATATATAAAATAGGAAACTTTAATTTTTACAAAAATGACATAGAAATAATAATTAATACTATACAAGATAATTTATATGAAAACGAAATAAAAAAATTAGATGAACTTATAGAAAAAGAACAGTCTTTTGTAAAAGAAAATAAAGATATAGAAAAAGAGTTTATAAATTATTCAATGATATATCTAAAAAAATATTTATCTTTAAAATATAAAAGTTTAAGAAAAGAATACACTTATCAAGAAATAAAAAAAGATAGTAATAATTTTATAAAAGACTATCCAGTTATTTTAAGTACAACATACTCATCTAGAAATACATTTAATAAAGATTTTAAGTTTGACTATATAATAATGGATGAATCAAGCCAAATAGATGTAGTAACAGGATTACTAGCATTATCATCTGCTAAATATGCTGTTGTAATTGGAGATGAAAAACAACTACCAAATGTAGTACCAAATATAATTAAAGATAAAACAGATAAAATATTCAATGAATACAATATAGATAATGGTTATAGTTATTCATTAAATAGTTTCTTAAGTAGTATTAAAAATATTATTCCAGAGGTACCAAAAATAATGTTAAAAGAACATTATAGATGCCATCCTAAAATAATAAACTTTTGTAACAAGAAATTTTATAATAATGAATTAGTAATAATGACTGAAGATAAAGATGAACAAGATGTAATAAAAGTAATAAAAACAAATAAAGGAAATCATAAAAGAGATAATGCTAATCAAAGACAATTAGATATAATAAAAGATATCTTACCAGAATTAAAAAGTAATGATATAGGCATAATAGCACCATATAATGCTCAAATAAATTTAATAAAACAAAATATAAAAGAAATAGAAGTAAGTACAGTACACAAGTTTCAAGGTAGAGAAAAAGACATAATAATAATATCAACAGTAGATGATGAAATAACTGACTTTGTAGCAAATTCTAATATATTAAATGTAGCTATATCTAGGGCTAAGAAAAAGTTAATATTTATAGTAACAGGTAATGAAATAAAGAATCAAAACATTAAAGATTTTATAGATTATACTAAATATATAAATATGGAAATAGAAGAAAGTAATATATATTCAGTATTTGATTTGTTATATAAACAATATGAAAAAGAAAGATTAGAATATTTTAAAAAACATAAAAGAATATCAAAATACGACTCAGAAAATATTATGTATAATTTACTAAACAAAGTATTAGAAGATTACAACAATCTAGAATTTATTTTTAGATATCCATTAAATAAATTAATAAAAGATAAAACATTATTAACAGAAGAAGAGAAAAAATATGCATCACATCCAAATACTCATGTAGATTTCTTAATATATAATAAGATAAGTAAAATACCATTATTAGTAGTAGAAGTAGATGGATATAAGTACCATAAAGAAGGAAATAGACAAAAGGAAAGAGATATATTAAAGAATAATATTTTATCTAAATACAATATACCATTAATAAGATTAGCTACTAATGGTAGTAAAGAAGAAAGTATTATAAGAAATAAATTAGATGAGATAGTTAGTGATAAATAATTATTATAAGTAGTGTATATATCAATGTTATTTTAGTATGAAAAAATTGTCTAAATTTGTTGCTTAAATATAAATAATTTGATATAATTAACTTAGTTAAAGAAGGACGCTAGTACAGGTCTATTTTAATAGATTTTTGCGCTGGCGTTTTTATAGTAAGTTGAAGAAATAATATATAATTTTTTTCTTACTATAAATAAAAAAATCTCTACAAAAAGAATTAAATTTATGGTATAATCAAATCATAATAATATTCTTTTTTGATGTTATGTAAAAAAATAGAAGATAGGTGTTGATAGCAGTGAATAATAGTTTGAAAAATGTTCTTAGCTTTATTAAAGAAGCTTTGGAATTAAAAAATAAGAATATTTATAAAGTGTCAGATTATGAAATACACGAAGATTTTGGACAGTTTTATAAAAACTTTAAGGAAATTATAGAAATTCCAGATTATTTATCATTAAATATTAATTCCAACAAAATAATATTTAAATTAAAATATATAAAGGAAGATAAAAAGAAAAAAATTCCTGAAGTTCCAGACAGTTTAAAAAAATATATATATTTAAAAGATGGTAACGATATAATTTCTACAATTGATGATTTAGAAAAGACACTAGAACAAAATAATTTATTAGAAGAATATAAAAAATATGATAGTGATATTAAAGAAATTAACAAATATAACAATTTAATTGATTCATATAATTCAAAATATATGCAATTTCATTCTGTATATAAAAGAATTAATGATTATGAAGAAAAAATAGAAGTTATTTTTGGTCAAAAACTCATGATTTGGGAAGATGAACAAAATAATAGAATTGAAAGATATATTTATGAAGCTAATTTAGATATAGATATTGACCCAATAAATAACATTATCAGCTTTTCAATAAATAATGATAAACAAAAAGGATTTGCCACAGATTTTTTGAATTTAGATTCTTATAAAGTAAAAGATTTAAGTTTTTTAAATGATTATATCAAAAGGTTTAATAATGAAATTTTGGATACTGAATTTGATGTTGATGAAGAAGCAGAAAAATATATTAATTATATTTCTTTAGAAAATGAAATAACTAATGATGAATTTAACAAAAATCAAGAATTGAAAAAATCAATAACTTACTTATTTGATAACTGTGGAATTATAGTTAGAAATAAAAACATAAAATTGTGGATAGAAGACTTAGAAAAAATTATTTCCATGTGTAATGATACACAGTTTAAAAGCCCCATTTTGAATGTGTTTGAAATTGATTTTTCTGATGAAAATCAAGTGAATGAATTACTCAACAATAACACAACAAATGATGATGAAGAGATTTTATTTCCTTTACCATCAAATGATGAGCAATACAAGATTGTAGAAAAGGTAAAAAGTAGTAATATTGTTTTAGTTCAAGGGCCGCCGGGGACTGGCAAGTCACATACAATAGCAAATTTATTATCGCATTATATATCAGAAGGGAAAAAAGTAATTGTAACCAGTGAAAAGGCCAAGGCACTAGAGGTATTAAGAGAAAAAATACCTTCACCGATAAGAAGTTTGAGCTTATCCATATTAACATCAACTGGTGTTGACAAAGAATTAGAATTTTCCATAAATAATATATTAAAACATCAAAGTGACAATATAGAAATAGAAAAAATAAAGGATAGCATCACATCGTTAACAGAAAAGTTGAGAGAAAATAATATATCAAAGCAGGAAGTTAATAAAAAAATAATTGAATTAATGTCGAATGATACAATATCATATAAAGAAAAACTAAATGAAGTTATGAACTTTGAATATGATGACAACGTAACATTGATGGATATAGCAAAGTGGTTAGAAGAAAATAGGGCTTACTCTATAATACCAACAAGCGATAATGAGTGCTATAACTATAGTAACTGTAGAGAATTTTTTGAAAAACTTGATGACATTTGCGACGATATAAAAAATAACTCTTTTGCAACTTCTAAAATAGTACCTGAATATGACAAATTTAAAACAAATGATATTGAATTATATATAAATGAAAATATTAGACATAAGAACCATACTGTATCAAATCTAGAATTAATAAATTCAATAAAACAATCAAACTTAAATGATAGTAACCTAAGGGACTTGGGTGAATTATTATCAAAATTAACTAATCTATATACCTATTTCGATAAAGAATTTATAAAATCATATACAAAATATGAAGCGTTCATGGCAAAATTAACAGAAATTACAACCGAAATAAAGCAAAATAAAGAATTCATTATGCTGACAGAGGAAAAGATATTTGATTATGAAATTGAATATGAAAAAGCCGATTTAAATAGTCTTATTAATGAGTTGAGCGATTTAATAAACCTATATGATGAAAATGGCAATTTAAATATAATCAATAAAATAAAGTTTGCTTCAGGTGTTAAAAAAATAGAGTGCTTAAATGTAAATGGCAATAAACTGCAAAAAGAAAACGTTTCAAAAACAGTATTAGAAGATTTAAGAGAAATATTAAAATACTATTCTTTTGTTGATACAATAAATAGACAGTTCAAACAAATATTGCAAACTGATTTGTTTGAAAAACTAAACATAAAAAGAAATCAGTTTGGAAAAGAACAAATAGAAATTATAAATATACTTGACACTTTTATTAATTTTGAAGAATATTCAAAACAAATAAATCAGTATTTTGAAACCATGATAAACAATAATTTATTTAAAATAAATTATATGGATGAAGATGAAGATAATATAAATAGTATTTATAAAGATCTTCAGTATTATGTTATAGAGCATTCAAGTGTTGAAAATACTAAAAATATAATAAATGAAATCAGAGATTTTTATAAAGACTACAATTTACATTTTTTAAACGACGTTTTAGTTTCCATCGAAACTAATCAATTAGAAGAATATATTAACAATAAGGGTAACCTATTAAAAGAAATTGGAGTCATAAATAAATATAACGATCTAAAGAAAGAATATTCAAAGTTTGTAGAAGATAAAAATGAGCTAATATACAATTATATTTATAAAATGAATATAGAAGATAGGGAGTTTTTAAAGCGTAACATAGATAAAGTTTTAAAATATCATTATATTGAAAAATTTTATTTAACATTAGAAGAAAAAGAAACAATATTACCATCATTATATGAAAAGAGAGAATTATTAATAAATGAAGAGAAAAAAATAATTACTGAATTAGTTGCTATAAGAGGATGGTATTATCAAAATATTAACATGACACATGAAATAAGTTTAAGTTTAAACAAATGGGTTAATTTGAAGAAAAAACTTGGTGGGGGAAAAGGAAAAAATACAAATATATATTTAAGACAAATGAGAAATGAAATGGAGTCAGCCAAAAACGCAATTCCTGTATGGATAATGCCAGTTGATAAGTTAATTGAACAATATCCATTTACAAATGAGCCTCAATTTGATGTGTTAATAATGGATGAAAGTTCCCAAACATCTGTGTTTTCAATTAGCGCCTTGGCTCGCGCTAAAAAAATAATAATAGTTGGCGATGATAAGCAAATCAGCCCGACAAATTCCTTTACTAGTTTAGATGCATTAAATGAAATTAGAACTAAATATTTGAGAAATAATAATTGGAATTTACAAATAGCAAAGGACACTAGCATATATGATATTATTCAAACAATTTGTGGTAATAAAAAAATTACATTAACAGAACACTTCAGATGTTTACCCGAGATAATTAATTATTCAAATAAAATGTTTTATAATATGGAAATTAATCCGTTAAAGGTTCGAGGTAAAGAAAATACAATTGCTAAACCAATTGAAACAATATACGTTCCAAATGCGGTATGCAAGAAAAGTGGACAACAAATAATTAATGAATTTGAAATAAACAGAATTATTACTTTAATAGCAGATATTTCTTCAGACGAATCATACCGTAACAAAACAATAGGTATTATTGCACTGCAAAATAACATGACAAAACACATTCAAAAATTAACAGAATTGATAATGCATAAATTTGGAGAAGATTTTATTACTGAAAGAAAAATAAAAATTGGGACAGCATATGATTTTCAAGGTGACGAAAGAGATGTAATTATATTGTCAATGGGTATTACAACATTATATGAAGATGGTGAAAAATATGCATTTAGAGCATTAACAACTCAAGAGTTTGACAGAGCATTTAATGTTGCTGCATCAAGGGCAAAAGAACAAATGGTTCTTGTGCATTCAGTCAAATTGTCTGAATTGACGCAAGAATGTAATAGGTATAAGTTATTAAATTATTGCTTAAACTATGATAAAGAAAAAGAAAAAAATAATGAAGAATTATTCGAATCAAAATTCGAAAAAGATATATATTATCATCTAATATCAAAAAACTATACTTTGACACCACAGTTTAAAGTAGGTAATTATAGATTGGACTTTGTATTAACGAATAATAATAATCAAAAAATTGCTATAGAATGTGATGGGGATCGATATCACGGGATTGATGAGTTAGAAAATGATTTAAAACGTCAATCTATATTAGAAAGATGCGGATGGAAATTTGCTAGAATTCGTGCAAGTGAATACTATTATGATAGGGAAAGAGGTATTGATAAATTAATAAAAACAATAGAATACTTTTTAAATAGTAATAATAGTATAAATGTTAATATCAAAAATGAAATGAATAACATTCAATGGAAAAAAACATTTGATAAGGACAAAAATGAAACTGAAGAAATAATAGATGTAGGCAAAGAAGCTAATGGCGAAATGAAAACGGCAACAAAAGAAAACAATAAGAATAGTTCATTTTTAAGTGGCGATAGTAACGATAATATTTATGGTATTAAAAACGAAATTACAAATAATCATTTTGAAAATTCCATAGAATCGTTTGGGCCCAGTCAATTTAAGTATATGACATTATTATCAGTTGGTGCTACTAGAAAAGAAATTGCGGAATATTATAACGTTGCTTATAATACAGTAAAAAAATCACTACAATCTGTTGGGAAAAAATATAAATGCGGAACAGCAGAAGAATGTATAAAGATATTTAAAGAAAACTGGAGCCATTGTCGAGAATATAATAATATAATAAAAGAGTTTAATGAAAACAAGAAAAATAAAGTTAACTCACTAACATAATAAACGACAGGATAATAACAGGATAATAATTAGTAAAATTATTGATGTGAGAAAAATTAAATTTTAAAGTGAGTATATTAAATTAATATATTCGCTTTTCTTGTTATACTTATTTAGGTATCAAATGAATAACATATCATATATTTCTGTTTAAAATTATCAATAAAAGTTAAAGTTTAGCGATTTTCATGTTATAATTAAAAGTGTAATACAATTTTTTGAATAGGTAGGTGCAGTGATGTCTAATTATGAAAGTGAATCAAAATTAGAAAATAGAATGATAGAGCAGCTTAGAAAGCAAGGATATAGCTATATTGAAATAAATGATGTTAAGGAGTTAGAAGAAAATTTTAGAAGCCAAGTTAATTTGCATAATAAAGTGGAATTAAAGGGAAAAGATTTATCAGATAAAGAATTCGAGAAATTAATGATAAAAATATCCGGCAAAAGCATTTTTCAGTCTGCAAAAGAATTAAGACAAAAACATGATATAATTCGTGATGATGGTACAGTTGCATATATTGAATTATTTAATACCAAAGAATGGTGTAAAAATTTATTTCAAGTTACTCATCAAACTACAGTTGAAGGAAAATATGTTAACAGATATGATGTAACAATTCTCATTAATGGCCTTCCATTAATTCAAATTGAATTAAAGCGAAGAGGTATTGACATGAAGGAAGCTTTTGATCAAATTAAGAGATATAAAAACCATTCCTACAATGGATTATACAGATTTATTCAATTATTTGTAATTAGCAATGGTGTTGATACAAAATATTTTGCAAATGGAGATCAAGAATTAAATTATGGGTTTACTTTTTATTGGACCGATGTAAATAATGACAGAATTACTAATTTAGAACAGTTTTGTACTTTCTTTTTAGATAGATGCCATATTGCTAAAATGATAGCAAGATATATGATAATAAACGAAACAGAAAAAATGCTCATGGTAATGAGACCTTATCAAGTATATGCAGTTGAAAATATTGTAGATAGAGCAATAAATACAAGTAATAATGGCTATGTATGGCATACGACAGGTTCAGGAAAAACAATAACGTCTTTCAAGACTAGTCAAATTTTATCCTTAGAGCCGTCTATTAATCAAGTATTTTTTCTAGTAGATAGAAAAGATTTAGACAAACAGACATTGGATGAATTTAATAAATTTGATCCAGGCTGCGTTGATATGACAAATGAGACATTTAAATTAGTCCAACAAATTAAAGATAGTACAAAACCTTTAATAATTACAACTATTCAAAAAATGGCTAATGCATGTTCTAATCCGAGATATGAATCCATAATGGAAAAATATAAAGATAAAAAAACAATTTTTATAATAGATGAATGCCATAGAAGTCAGTTTGGTGATATGCATAAGCAAATTGCAAAAACATTTACAAATGCTCAATATTTCGGATTTACAGGAACTCCAAGATTTGAAGAAAATAAGAGTCAAGATGGTAGAAGTACAGCAGATATTTTTGAAAAATGCTTACATACATACTTAATTAAAGATGCAATTAATGATGGAAACGTTTTAGGTTTTTCAGTTGATTATGTTAAGACAATAGAAAGTAATATTGATGATAGTAATGATGAGAGAGTGCAAGCTATAGATACAGATGAAGTATTTGTAGATGATACAAGAATTATAATGATAGCTCAGCATATCATAGATCATCATAATATTAAAACAAGAGATAGAAAATATAATTCTTTATTTGCTGTTTCATCTATTCCAATGCTTACAAAGTATTATGATATATTTAAAAAACTTGATCATAATTTGAAAATTGGTGCAATATTTACTTTTGGTGCAAACGAAAATTTAGATAATAAAGAAGAACATTCAAGAGATACACTTGAAAGAATAATAAAAGACTATAATAAGATGTATAATACGAATTTTACTACAAATAACTTCGATGCTTATTTTAGAGATGTTTGTAAAAAGATTAAAAATACGGATATTGATATTGTAATTGTAGTGGATATGTTATTAACAGGATTTGATGCGAAACGATTAAACACATTATACATTGATAAACCATTAAAGTTTCATAGTTTAATTCAAGCATTTTCAAGAACAAATAGAGTTGAATCAGATACGAAACCATTTGGTAATATAGTATGCTATGATTTGCCTTCTAAATTTAGAGTTGATGAGGCTGTAAAATTATTTTCACAAACGGATAGAACAGATACAGTTATCATGGCACCTTATCCTGATTATTTGGAAAAATATATAAAGGCAGTTAATTATCTTTTAACTATTGCTCCGAATGTTGATAGTATTCAAGAGTTAGAACAAGATGGTAACGAAGAAAATTTAAAAAAGTTCATAATTGCATTTAGGGAAGTAGCAAAACTATTAGTAAGTTTAAAAACATTTAATGAGTTTGATATGAACGCTGAAGAAATACCTATGACATCACAAATGTTTGAAGATTATAAAAGTAAGTATTATGAAATATACAGGAAGCTAGCAACATCCAAAGAAAAAAGTTCAATTTTAAGTGATATTAGTTTTTCATTAGAGTTAATTCAAACTGATAAAATAAATGTTTCTTATATATTAAACCTAATTAGAAATGTTGATTTAACTAACGAAGAACAAAAACAAAAAGATATAGAGGAGATTGAGGCAAAATTAGTTAACGTAACTGATGATGAATTGTTCTTAAAACTAGATTTAATCAAAAGGTTCTTATCTAATGTATTGCCTACTTTAAAACCTGAAGATTCAATTGATGATGCACTTAATAATCATATGAATAAAGAAAGGCAGAAAGAAATAGAAAATTTTGCTAAAGAAAATGATATTGATTTAGAAGTATTACAAGCAGTAATTGATGAATTTGAATATAGTGGAATATTCCCTAATGAAATGATAGGTAAATCAATTCATGCTCCATTTTTAAAAAAGATATCGTTAATTGATAATGTAAAGGTATTTATAAAGAAACTTTTAAGAAAGTATTTATAGATTTTTATGAAAATAGATTTTGATAATATAAATACATATCCTATAGAAATAATGAGATATGCGTTAGAAAATGAATTTGAAGATTATAATAAAACGGATTTTGACGTTCCTGTTCCTGAATTTTTCTATGATATATTAGACAAATATGATTTTATTGTTTATCATTGTACAAGAACAGTAAATATAAATAGTTTTAAGAGGAATGGGATTTTAATACCAGAAGACAAAAAACTAAAAAAAATACTATTTGAAGAAACTAATGGCTGTGATATAAATGATGTGGGAGAGTTTAGATTAGGAAGAGGATTAGATATTCAATTTGTTTTCTCTTATGAAGAAATATGCAATGATAAGCAATATGAAAACTTCTTTGATCACATTGGTGGAGAAATAATAGAATTTACTAACAAATACAATAGAAAAAAACTAGAAAAAGGGAATTGCTATATAATAAAATTTTTAATTAAAGGTTCTGAAATATTGTACAAAAGGTGGCTAATTCAAAAAATGATAAGAAGAGTGAAATTTGGCATTATTGTAGATTTCTCAGGCAGTGTAACTCATTACATTGTTCCGGAGAAGATTTTAGATTGTATAGAAGCTGATAATATTTATAAAAAATTGAAGGAGATGAATTAAATGTCAAGAGAAGAAAAACAACAAACTCAACAAGCAGAGTTACAAAAACAATTATGGAGCATTGCTAATACCCTAAGAGGTAATATGGATGCTAATGATTTTAAAAATTATATTTTAGGACTAATATTCTACAGATATTTGTCTGAAAATCTTGTTAATTATGTTGAAAGAACATTATTAAAAGATGATGGAATAAGTTATGTAGAAGCATGGAAAAAAGATGAATATAGAGATGAATTAAAAAGATATTTAATAGAAGATTCTAATATGGGATATTTTATTGAAGCAGATAACTTATGGAGTGAATTAATATATAAAATTCAAACAGGTAAATTTGATATTTCAATGTTATCAAAAGCAATTAATTCTATATCAAATTCAACATTAGGTAATGAGTCTGAAGATGACTTTGAAAACTTATTTGAAGATATGGACTTGAATAACTCTAAATTAGGTAGAGGAGAAGCAGAAAGAACTAAGCTAATCTCAACAATAATGTTAAAAATAAATGATATTGATTTTCATCACGAAGATGCCGAAATTGATGTATTAGGTGATGCTTATGAGTATCTAATATCAAATTTTGCAGCATCAGCAGGTAAAAAAGCAGGAGAGTTTTATACACCACAACAAGTATCAAGAATATTAGCAAAATTAGTTACTATAAACAAGAGTAAATTACAAAGTGTTTATGATCCAACTTGTGGCTCTGGTTCTTTACTATTGAGAGTAGGTAAAGAAACAAAAGTTAGTTCATACTATGGACAAGAATTTAATTCTACAACTTACAACTTAGCAAGAATGAATATGTTATTACATGGAATATCATTTAAACATTTTGATATAAAAAATGCTGATACATTAGAAAATCCAAAACATAAAGATATGAAATTTGATGCAATCGTAGCTAATCCTCCATATTCAGCACAATGGAGTGCAGATCCTAAGTTTATGGAAGATGAAAGATTTAGTGCCTATGGAAAATTAGCACCAAAGTCTAAGGCAGATTTTGCGTTTATTCAACATATGATTTATCAATTATCTGACAATGGAACAATGGCAGTTGTTCTTCCACATGGCGTTTTATTTAGAGGAGCATCAGAAGGTACAATAAGAGAATATCTAATAAAAGAAAAAAATTATTTAGATGCTGTTATAGGATTACCTGCAAATATATTTTTTGGAACTAGTATTCCAACATGTATATTAGTATTTAAAAAATGTAGAGAGCATGAAGATAATATTTTATTTATTGATGCTTCTAAAGATTTTGAACCTGGAAAAAATCAAAATAGATTAAGAGATGAAGATGTAGATAAAATAATTGAAACATATAAAAATAGAGCGGAAATAGAAAAATATTGTCATGTTGCTCCATTAAGTGAAGTAGCAGAAAATGAATATAATTTAAATATTCCTAGATATGTAGATACATTTGAAGAGGAAGAAGAAATAGATATTAAAGTGGTACAACAAGAATTAAAACAAATAGATAAAGAAATAGCAGAAGTTGATAAAGAACTTAATGTTTATTTAAAAGAACTAGGTTTGGAGGAAATATAGATGGCAAAGTTTGATGTAAATAATGTTAGTGTTGAAACTTTATTAGGATATGTTAAAGATGGAACAATTGCAATACCAGAGATTCAAAGACCATTTGTGTGGGATACAACAAAAGTTAGAAATTTAATTGATTCTTTATATAGAGAATATCCAGTAGGTTATATAATTACTTGGAAAAGCCCTGACATAAAACTAAAAGATGGAACTTCGTCAGAAGGAAAACAAATATTGATAGATGGACAACAAAGAATAACTGCTTTAACAGCAGCATTATTGGGTGAAGAGGTATTAGATGACAATTACAAGAAGAAACGTATTAAAATTGCATTTAATATTCAAACAGAGGAATTTCAAACTTGCAATCCAGCAATAGAAAAGCAAGAAGAATGGATTTCTGATATTTCTGAAGTAATGAAATCTGGATTTAATACTTTTGAATTTATTAGTGACTATTCTAAAAAATTTAATTTAGATGCAAACGAGTTAAGTAAAAAGCTAACTAAACTGCAGTCTATAAAAAATATAATGATTGGTAGAATTGAATTGGGGTCAATATTAGATATTGAGACTGTAACAGAAATATTTGTAAGAATTAATTCCGCCGGCGTAGTTTTATCACAAGCAGATTTTGCTATGAGCAAGATTAGTGTTAACGAAAAGTATAGTGGTAATGATATTCGTAAAACAATAGATTATTTTTGCCATTTTGCTAAAACGCCAATAGACTTTGATAATATCAAAAATAATGATATTGAATTTAGCAACAAAGAGATTTTTAATAGAATAAGCTGGATCAAGGACAAAAACGAGGATTTATATTTACCAAGTTATGTAGATGTATTAAGAGTTGCTTTTACTTATAAATTTAGAAGAGGAAAATTGCAAGATTTGGTTTCATTGTTATCTGGCCGTGATTTTGAGACAAGAGAATATAAAGAAGAAATAGTAGAAGATAGTTATAATAAGTTATATGATGGAGTCAAATCCTTTATAAACCAAACAAATTTTGAAAGATATGTAATGATTTTGAAATCAGCAGGAATAATTGATGAATCATTAGTAAGATCACAAAATGTTTTAAATTTTGGTTATATTCTATTTCTGTATTTAAGAGAGAAAAATGTTAGCCCCGAAACAATAGAAAGACAAGTCAAAAGATGGGTTATTATGTCAATAATAACCCAGAGATATACATCTTCACCAGAGTCCAAGTTCGATTTAGATATTAGAAGATTAACAGAGTCAAGTGATGCTATAAAATACATAGATGAAGAGTTAGAAAGAAATTTGGGAGATGCTTTTTGGAATAGTATTTTAGTGGAAAACTTTAATACCTCTGTTGCAAGCTCTCCTTATTGGAAGATATATTTAATAGCTCAAATTTCATTAAACGATAGTGCATTTTTATCCAAGGATATGAAAGTAAGGACATTGGTAGAGGGAAGAGGAGACGTTCATCATATATTTCCTAAAGCATTATTATATAAAAATGGTAGAACTAAATCTGTAGTAAATTCTTTGGCTAATTATACGTTTATTACTAGAAAAACAAATGAAGATATATCTGATGAAAAACCAGAAAAATACATTCCAATTTATATGGAAAAACAACCGGGAGCAATAGAATCACATTGGATTCCAACAAATGACAAAGAATTATTTAAAGTAGAAAATTATGAAAGATTTTTAGATGAAAGAAGAAAATTATTAGCTGAAAGTGCAAATAATTTCTTAAATAGTCTTTTAGATAATAAGGTTGATAAAGTAGAAATTACTGATTATGCTAATAGAAAAGGTGTATCAAATGATATAAATGAAGATGAAAAAATATTGGAATTATCATACTGGATGGAAGAAAATGGACTTTCGGGTGGAGAAATTAACTATGAACTAAAAGTAAGTGATAATGAAAGTATTATTATTGATTTGGCGTGGCCTGATGGAATACAAAACAACTTAAGTGAACCAGTTGCAATTATGATAGACGAAGAAAATAGCAACATTAGTAAAGTTAATTTACAAAAATATAGAGTATTCGAAGATGTTAAATCATTTAAGGATTATATAAGAAATAATTATTTAGAAATAAATTAAAATTAAAGTATTTTAACAAAAGAAAAGCAAAATATATAGTGAATTTTAGCTTATATTTTGCTTTTTATGTTTATAAGGAGAAATCAAGATGCGAAAATTATTAAATAAATATAATACTGAATGTGCAATCAAAAGTAATTTTGCAAATATTATTTGGAAAGTAGGAATAATATTAAATTCAATAATATATTGCATAAATGTTATATGTTTAAAGAAAAGTAATTACATATTATTATATTTTTTTATA
>OIZT01000593.1_pt1 | contig 21357 bp, 10 predicted proteins | sample 1588611 | NCBI WGS metagenome assembly OIZT01 (sample SAMN03283278) | human gut metagenome | biome: human-associated habitat; material: feces | host: Homo sapiens | place: Peru | collected 2012
TCGGAGTCTGCCTTGTCGCCGGTGATGGCCCAGCCGCCGTCGGAGGTCTGCACACTCAAAATCTCGTCAATGAGGGCCTGTCGTGTGGTGGTTCCACCGTTGGGGGCAGGGTAGTTGCCGCAGTCCAGTGCCAGCAGTGCCCAGATGGGACCGTTGTTGCCCTGGTACTTGACGAACTCCAGGTCGCTGAGACCCTGCAGCAGGTTGTAGCCGCCAACGTTGGTCACATCCTTGCCGATAGCCGTCAGGGCCAGGATCATCCGGGAATTGTCCGTGGACTTGGCCTTGTGGAGCCGTCCGGTGTCGGGGTCAATGCTTTGCTGCACATACTCCACAGCCTTCTGGTAGTAATCCTCCACGCCGGGGACTGCCCGTCCGGACCGGGCCAGGCCGATGACCATCCATTCGCCGCCAATAGCGCCGACACTGGGGGTACCAAGCTTCTCCATGTACTCGCCGGTGGAAATATAGGGCTCACTGACCTTTCCCAGGGTCTTCAGCATAGAAAGCTCTGCCTCTGCCGTTTCCAGGGTGTCCAGATTCTCTACCAGAAGCTTTTGAATGTCCGTCAGGGCATCAAACGCCTCTCTTGCCGCCTGGACCTCTTTTTCCGAATCCAGGGTGATCTTGCCCAGAGCTTTGATCAGATTCATAACCGCCTGGGCCTTTTCCCTGTCCTCCGGGGTGGCCGCCAAATTGGCGTAGGCCTTTTCCGCCGCCTCAAGGGTTTTGAGGTTTCCTACCATTTTCTGCTGGGCCGGGGTCAGGGCATCGTAGGCTTTTCTGGCCGCCTGAATGGCCGGGCCGCTGGAAGCGGTGACGGTGCCGATCTTGGCGATCAGGTCCTCTACATTCTTTACCTGTTTCTGGGTCCCTGCCGATTGCAGCTCCTGATACTTCAGTTCCGCCGCCTGGAGAACGGAATAATTGCTTACCTTTTCCTTTTCCCCATCGGACAGTGCATTATAGGCCTTCCGGGCCGCGTCGATCTTCTGCCAGCATTCGCCGGTAGCGGTCACTGTTCCGATAGCAGAAATCAGAGAAATGACCTTTTGGGCACTCCCGGTGGTGTCCGTGGTGCCGGAATTGTATTTGTCGCTGCCCTCCTCAAGGGTGTAGTCGTCGGTATAGTGGAAGATGATCTCGTCCCCGTCCTTCAGATACCTTGCGGAAACGCCTACCTCCGGATGGGTGCCGTTGACGGTATACATCCAGCCGGAATTCTTTCCGTTGTCAAATTCCGAAAGGCCGTTGACCCCACTGATATATACGGTGCCGTACTGGTTGTTGCTGTTTGCGTCCATGCGAAGATTGGCATCCTTCGCCACCTTTTGCAGCACATCCCATACCGTATTGGTGGTATTGGCGGTCAGGGTCTCGCTGGCCCAGGTGGTCAGGCCGCCCTTTGCCAGGCCGTGGGGGCCGCCGTTGGCGGTGGGGTCGGAATGGTGGGTGTCCCCCAGGATGGAGACGGAGACGGTGATATCCGTACTCTTGGGTGTGACCGTTACGGTAAATCTTACCTCCTGGCCCTCGTAGCGGAGGCGCACCGTCTGCTTGCCCGGGGTATCGGGGTTGTAGCCGGATACCGTGGCGCTTTCCGCGGATACTTGGGTCTCGGTGCCGTCGCTCCATTTCACAATCAGGGTCAGGCCGTCAAGTACCAGTGCCTCCCCCTGGGTATAGTTCTTCTTGGGGGTGCCCTCCAGGGTCATGCCTGTGGCGTAGGTTTTGGGGGGCTCGCTGCCTTCCGTAAAGCAGAGCTTATTTTTATCCGCCCCCAGGGGATCGTCCGCCCGGTTCATCTCCGGCTTGGAGACGGCCCGGTTGCTGCCGGTGGTAGCCTCGCCGATGGTAGAAAGCTCAATATACTGCTTCAGGGCAACACAGTTGATTTCTTCCTCGTAGCTTGCAACGCCGCCGTTGCCATCGGAAACGTATTTGGAGGTATTGTAATAATAGGTATTGCCCCGGAACCCGTTGGGTACGGCGCTGGTATCCACATGGGCCACAGCCCCGATACCATCCTCCGCGTTCTCGTAATAGTTCCCGGTGATGACCATATTGGCATTCAGGGACTGCATAAAGCCGATAATGCCCCCGGCGTATTTTCCGGTGCAGGAGACAAAGCCCGTAAAGCGATTGTTCTGGATATAGCCAACGCCGTTGTCCCAGAACTGCTGGACGCAGCCTTCCGCACCCAGGATGCCGCCTACGCCGTTTTTGCCGAAGACAATCCCGTCGCCGGTGCAATTTTGGATCACTACGCCTCTGGCGTTGGGAGCGGTTACCAGGCCCCATCCGGTACCTGCGTAGCCGCCGCCGACGATGCCGCCTGCGTAATTGCCGGAAGCGGTAACGGAGCCGGAAAAGCTGCAGTCTGTAATTTCAAAGTCGCCCATGGACTGGCCCTTGTTTCCCACCAGGCCGCCCACCCAATCTACGCCGTACACATCCGCGGCGCTGGTACAGTTGCGGACATAGCCATTGAATTCCCCGGCGAAGGCACCGATGTGGCTTTGTTTCCGGTCGTAGCCGACGGTGACCCCGGATTCTACGGTGCAATCCTCGATGAGCAGCCGGTCCTCTCCCGAGGCGTAGCCGCCGATAAAGCCAGAATACAGGGTTTTGGTGCCCTTTACCAGGGTCACCCGGTAGAATTTGGCGTAGTACTTCTCCACCTTGTCTTCCACATAATGGCTGACCAGGCCGTAGTCCTGGATCTTGGGCCCATAGAGCTTTAAATCATGGATCACGGCTCCCCGGGTCCGGGAAAACAATGCCTTGCCGCCCTCCGGGATTGTGATCTGGTGTCCGCCGCCGTCAAAGTCCCCGGTAAAGGGGGTATCCTCGTTGCCGATGCCGTCCCAGGTTCCGGTGATGGCAATGTCATTTTCCATGCGGAAATAGCCCTTGGACCGTTCGTCCCCTTCCGTGACCCAGGTATCCAGAAGCCGCAGGTCCGCTTCGGTGGTTAAATGGTAGGGGCTTTCCTGGGTGCCGGAGCCTGTCAGCGCGGTTTCCGGGGCCAGCAGAAGCACCGGCTCCTCCAAAAGCTCCCCGAGCTCCTCTTCCTGGGCCAAGAGCAGCACATAGCTTGTTTCCTCCGTGCCCTCCCCTTTCAGGCGCAGGGTCAGGGTATTTAGGTTTTCCGGGTCCCACAGGCAGGTATTGTCCTCTACCAAAGCGTCGTTTGCGTAGATTGGGATGCCCTCCGGCCCGGAAAGGGTGACGGTGATTTCCTCCGCTGCCGGGAACTGCACCTCATAGCGGAAGCAGTCCGGATCAAAGGCCGGATCCAAGGGGATTTCGTTCCCCTCGGCATCCTGCAGCTTTAGTGCGTCCAGTGCCGCCGATTTTGGGGGTGTTTCCGGCTCTGTGCTTTCTTCTGCCGGTTCTTCCGACGGAAATACCGTCTCTTCTGTCGGGGATACCGGTTTTTCCGTCGGGGGGACCGTTGTTTCTGTGGGCGAAGACGCCGTCTCCTCTGTATTGGAGGGCAGCGCGTAGCCCTTATTGGGGAGCAGAACCCCGAGCATCATCCAGGCGGCCAAAAATCCGGCCATTATTCTTCGCATAGTCGATCCCCTTTGCTAAAAAGCTGAAATCACTGCGGTGACAGCTCCCCCAAGGGGGAGCGGAGTCTTGGAAACTCCCCCTTCCCCTGGTGGAGAAGGGGGATAAAATGGATGCTTACTTCTTTACAGAAGGTGTGATGGTTACAAAGCAGGTGGCGGTCAGGCCGGTGCCGTCGTTGGAGGAGACGGTGACCATTACCTTGGTATTCTTCGTCACCTTCTTGGTGGTGAGCTTTCCGGAAGAAGAGATCTTCGCGCCCACGTTGTTACTGCTGACGGTCCAGGTCAGCTTCTTGTTGGTGGGATCCACGGGGTCCAGAATGGCTTTCAGCTGCAGGGACTTGCCGCCTTCTACCGTCTGGTCTTCCAGGGTCAGGCTCTTCAATTTCTTGATGATGTTCAGCTTGAAGGAGGCCTTCTTGCCGGAGCCATCCTTGGCAGTTGCCGTGATGGTGACGGTGCCGGCCTTGTAGCAGGTGACCTTACCGGTTCCGTCCACAGCAGCGATCTTCGCATTGGAGGACTTCCAGGTAACAGCCTGCACAGCCTTGACGGGATACACATTGGCGCTGAACTGGATATTATCCGCCTCGGTCATGTTCCATACCAGGGTGCCGGTGGTCCGCTCGTGGTTCACGTCGGAGATGGTCACGCCCAGAGCCACGGGGTTAATGGTGATCTCTTGGGTGGCTTCCATGCCGCTGCCGTCCTTGGCCACTGCCTTGACGGTAACGGTCACGGGAGAAGTCAGGCCCTTGTGGGCGCTGACCACGCCGGAAGAAGAAATCTTGGCGTAGCGGCTGCCGCTTACCATGGACCAGGTGACGGCCTTCTGGGAAGCGTTGGCGGGCTGTACCGTAGCCTTCAGAGCCAGGGACTTACCGGAGGCGACGACCATAGCGTCCTTGTCGTTCTTGGTCACAATGGTGATGCCGTTTACCAGATTGGTGACCTTCAAGGTAACGGCTGCCTTGGTCTTCTTGTCTGCGGTGGCCGTCAGCTTGACGGTACCGGTCTTCACGCAGGTGACCTTGCCGGTTTCGTCGATAGTGGCGACCTTGGTGTTGGAGCTTGTCCAGGTCACATCCCGGGTCTCTTCCACAGCGCCATCGGTGGTATCCAGGGTGTAAGCCTTCAGCGTCAGCTCTTCGTTCACGTTGCGGACAACCTTCCCATTGGTCACGTACTTGTCGCCGGACTTGAGGATCAGGCTCTGCACATTCTTAGGCAGGATGGTGAGGGTGATCTCATTGCTTTCTACCGCTGCCGCATCCTTGCTGACGGCGTAAATCTTTACCACATGAGGCTCGTTCACGGTCTTGGCGGAAACCTTGCCGGAGGTGGAAACGCTGACGTAAGCGCTGTCAGAGGCGTTTACCAGCTTGAAGGTCACGCCGGAAACGGTGGGCTTCACGGGATCGGTAGTGGCCTTCAGGGTCAGGCTCTTGCCGCTGCGCAGGGTGTGATCGGCAGGCTCCCCAATGGTGACAGACTTGGTCAATACACCAACCTGCAGCTTTACGGTGGCGGAAATACGGCTGCCATCGGTAGAGGTAGCGGTGACGGTCACGGTACCGGTCTTACCGGCAAAGGAGACGGTGCCCTCGGCATCGATCTGGGCGATCTTCGTATTAGAGGACTTCCAGGTGACCTCCTGGGCCAGCTCGTCGGGATAGACCTTGGCGGTGAGTGTCAGGGTCTCCTCTTCCACAGCGTTCAGGCTCAGGGTCTTACCGGTGACGTTGTCCCCATCCTTCATGATCTCCACCTGGGTGACCTTGGGCAGAATGGTAACGACCTGCTCAACAGTGCCCTCGTAGCTGCCCTTCAGGGTGCCTACAAAGGTCACATCGTGCTTGGTCAGGACGGTTTTTGCCTTTACGGTACCGGTAGCGGAAATGGTTGCGTAAATGCTGTCCTGAGGATCTTTCAGGGTCCAGGTAATGTCATTCTTACCCAGGACCTTACCGTTCTTGCCCAGGACCTTCAGGGTGGTGGACTTGCCGGAAAGCAGCTCGGTGGCGTTGGTCTTATCCGGCTTGGGGGTGACGGGCGGCTCCTTGCCGTAGTTTTCGCCGTCCTCTTCGTAGGTGTAGTCGTCGGTGTAGTGGAGAATGATCTGGTCGTTCTCGTTCACAAATCTGGCCGACACGCCTACCTCGGGATGCTTGCCGTTCACGGTGTACATCCAGCCGGAGTTTTCGCCGTTGTCCTTTTCGCTCAGGCCGTTGACGCCCCGGATATAGTAGGCTCCGTATTGCTCGCTGTAGAATGCGTCAAGCTCAATGTCCTTGGACTTGGCTACCCGCTGGAGCACATCCCATACGGTTTCCGTGGTATCCGCTTCTACGCTGGTCTCCTCTGCCCAGGCAGTCAGGCCGCCCCGGGCCAGACCGTGAGGCTCATCTACCGCGCCGTGCTTTTCGTCGCCCAGGATGGAGACGGAGACGGTGATCTTCACGGATTCCGGCTTGACGGTTACAGTAATATACGCCACGGCATCGCCGTATTTCAGGGTGATCGTCTGGATGCCCACCTTGTTCTGATCGTAGCCTTCCATGGTCACGTCCCTCAGAGCCACATCGGTGGTGGTGCCATTGGACCAGCTGGCCGTCAGCACAATGCCGGTCAGGTCCAGCTCGTCGCCGACGGTGTATTCGGTCTTGTAGGTACCGCTGGCCGTCAGCTCGTAGCAGATGGGCTCGGTGCTTCCGCCAGCCACCCGGCAGAGCTTGTCCGCATCCTTACCCAGAGGATCGTCGGTACGGTTGTGGTCTTCTCTCCAGGTGCAGCCAGCAACGGTAGGCAAGCCATCGGTACCATTTCCAGAATTGAAGATAATCGTGCCATCCATTCCGGTTGCCGTCTCACAGCTGGTATCTACATAAAGTACATAACCAATACCCTTATCCGCATTGGAATAGGTATTGCCCAGAATGTCATCCCACTTGTTCAGGCTCTTGTAATAGCCAATGATGCCGCCGACATACTTGCCGCCGGTAGCACTGACGGTACCGGAAAAGTTATTGGCTTTAAGGCTGTAAGCATTCCACGCCTGGGCAACATAGGTGTCACCGCCCAGGATGCCGCCGACCTTATCGTGACCGGTAATAGAACCAGTAACAGTATTGTTGTTGGCCGTTACCTTAATGCCATTGGGAGCTGTCTGGTTGGTATAGCCGCCGCCAACAATGCCGCCCGCATGGTCGCCGCTGGCTACCACGCTGCCGTCGAAGGTGCATCCACTGACTGAGCATAGGCCCAGAGCGTTATCCCGGCAGCCCAGGATACCACCGACATAATCGACACCGTAGACCGTTGCGCTGCTCTTGCAGTTTTCAATCACGCCGTGCAGCCGTCCCGCAATAGCGCCGATCATGCTCTGGTCTTTGCCATAGCCTATAACGACGCCGCTCTCTACTGTGCAGTTGCGGATAGTCACCGTGCAGCTGGCGCTGGCACCGCCGAAAGCATTCTCGCTATTCAGTTCGGCGCCAATCAAGCCTGCCTTTTTTGTCTGCGTTCCCGTTTTCAGCGTAACATTATCGATAACAATTGCAGTTCCATCCAAACCATATCCATGATAACTATTGACAAGGCCATAGCCATCAATTTGGGAACCATAGATATTCAGGTTGCTGACGCTGGCGTTCCACACATAGCCCAGCAGCGGCAAACCGCCAGCTGGAATGGTCAGCGTACAGTTTTTGCCGTCTATGATACCGGAAAACGCATTCAGGTTCGCGCCGCTATCAATTCGGTCACTTCCGTCCTTGGTGCAGCCAATGGGCTTCCACCCCTCCGGGAGTGTTACGTCATTCTCAAAGGCAAAATACATTCCCAAGAAGGAGTTTCCTTCTTCTACACTCTTCCGAATGGCCTCCAAGTCTTCCGCACTAGTGATAAGGTACGGATTAGCAGATGTTCCATCTCCCTTTAACGGTAGAACTGCATCACTAATTTCGACCTTAACACAATCTGTAATCAGCTCAGGACCCACGACATCCTGATAGGTAAGGTATATCTTACAATAGTACCACGCCGTCCCCGCCTCTGTCGCCGGGACTGCATAGGTAGACCGAACAGCGCCGTTTTGGGTATTCTTGTACTTTGTCGCACCGTCGATTGCCACAGCATTGGTCTTTTCCGCATTGTCACAGCGGTACCATTGGAAGTTGTAATATGCAGTAAAGTCCGGCTCGATCTCCGCAAAAACGCTTACATCGCTACCAGTTGGATATACACCGCCCTCCGGCTGGGTCCTAATCGTCGGCTCTGGCAAATCGGTAACAGTAAACCGGTCCACTTCCAGCGATGGCAACTCAATTCTCTGTGTGCCCTTCTGCGCTGTTGCAGCAAAGTAATATGCAGATTCTTTATAAGTATCCGTATTGATTATAATCTCTGCCTTGGCTTCCCCCGCAATAATCTCCTCGCTTCGTCCAGACCCTCTGACCCATTCAAACGTGGTTGAATCATCGGCATTTTCCAAGACAGCCACAATTTTCAGTTTGTCGTGCTGCTTCAGCTGCGGAATGTACCAATACTCATCATATCCATCGTCAAAATTATCCAGTTCAACTTCTTCATCATTGATATAGACCTGGTATTTTACAAAGGATATTGGCTTCTCCGGCGCATCCTGTACATCAATATGGAGGGAATACACCTTATCCGCAATTTTCATACCACTCCTCGTGCTAGAAATTCGGATGTTATAGTCCTTGCTGTTCTCATCTCCAGGCGCATAAGAAATTTCAGCAGTCGTTTCATCTGCGCTCCCAGCTTCGGATATATAAGTTGTAATCCCATCCCAAGAGGTAGCCACACCACCATCTGCAGAAATTACATATTCTTTTCCCCGTGTAACGGCTGCCGAATAGCTGTCATTTCCTGTCCTTGTAATTGAGATAACTTCAGATCCATCCTGTGATTCAATGCTAAGAACTCTTAATGTGCAGTACAGCGAGAAGACAACACGTGCAGTTCCCTCCCCTACATGGAAGGTAAGCTCCGGGCTCTCTTTCGACTGGAACAAGGTGCCGTACTTCTCAATAGTGAGAACACCGTTTGTGGATTCAAACGTCTGCTCTCCCTCCTGCTGCCCCATACCGGCTACGACCATATAGCTTACAGAGAACTCGCCCTCGAAAGTTGAGGGAGCCTGGATCGTCAGGGTTGCTTTGCTCAGTGCATCACTGACGGCATACATCGGGGCAATCAGCTGGTAGGTCCCGTCTTCCTGCTCCTCAATCCACAGTTGGTCTCCTTTGTACAAATCAGACGTGACCGCCGGGTTCGTCACCGTGAAGGTGAAGCCGGTAAAATCCACCGCCGTTGCAGAACGCTCTACCGTTACAGAGCACTTGGCTTCATAGCCGCCGTCCTCCGTTTTTACAACGATTTCCGTCGTGCCCACGCTCACCGCAGTGACCGCACCGTTTTCATCCACCGCTGCGATTTTCTCATCCAGGGAGCGCCAGGTCACCTTCCTATTGCTGGCGTTCTCCGGCTCCACTGTCGCCGTCAGAGTCCCTTTTTCGCCGCCCAAGGTCAGCTTGAGCGCCTGCTGATCCAGCTTGACGCCCGTGACTCCCACGGTCTGCTCCTGCATCAGCTTGATGAGCGGATCATTGCCGTTCTCCGCCACGCTGACGCTGCTCCACTGCGTTCCCTGATAGTTGACCTTCTCCAGTGCGGTACACTGGCCGAACGCATAGTCCCCCACCGATTTCAGGGTATCTGGGAGGGTGACCTCCTTCAGACTCGTGTTCCCATTAAACAGGCCGCTGGGGATTGCTTCAATTCCGGACTCCAGTACCGCGCTTGTGAGCGCAGTGCATCCGTTAAAAATATATCCATCCAGGGTGGTGATCGTCCCCGGGATGCGAACCGTCACCAGCTTTGTCTTTGCGAATGCGGAATTCCCAATCGTCCGGAGCTGGTCCCCCAACGTCACCTTAGACAAATTGGTACATTGGTCGAATGCCCACCCAGCTATAGACTGGACAGTCGTTAAGTCCGCTTCCTGTAGCAGACTTTCCGCAAATGCGTACTCACCAATTTCCAAGACGTTTGTAAACACTGCATCCGCCAAAGCACTGCAACGATAAAACGCTCTTTTGCCGACCGTTGAAACACTATGCCCTGCGTCACCCAACGAAACCCTCGCCAATTTTGGGCACTGTGAAAATGCACCTTCTCCAACATTCTTTGCGTGAGAAAGGTTCGCCTCTACAAGTCCACTTTGATTAAAGCAGTTGTTTCCAAACTCTTCCACATTTTCCAATTGAATTGTTTCCAGCTGTGCATCGGCCTGAAAGGCGCTTGCCCCAATGTGTGTCACACTGGTCGGAATCGAGACACTTTTCAGTGTGTTATAATATGCAAACGAATATGTACCTATACTGGTAATTCCATCCGAAATATGCACTTCCGTAATTTTCGGTGAAAAATCATCCCATGGCACCTTATTGGTCCACGGATTGTAGTCCTGCATATCGCCAGTGCCAGAAATTGTCAGCACACCTGTTGTCTCATCGAACGTCCAGACGGCATTCTCACCGCAGCTTTTATCTGGCTCTGTGCCACCACCACCTGGTGGCGTATCGCCACCGCCAGACGTATTTCCATTATATTTCTCTTCTTCTCCGTTCTCATTCAGAACATACACATTATCCGCCGCATATCCGATGTTTTTCCATTGATCCGCTGTTCCGCCAAAATGTATTTCAACTTTTGCAAGACTTTTATCTTCAATGCTAGTAACCGTACCGGGCAAACGAATAGAATCTAAATATATACTGGCAAAAGCATCTTCTCCTATGCTTTCCAGAATGCTTCCTTCCTCAATTTCAACGTCATGCGCCCCCGTGCTGTCAAAGGCGTGTTTACCAATATGCGTTATTTCCCTTCCAATGACAACTGAGTAACCATAATAATCAAACCATGGTTGCTCGCTGTAGTCGTCCAGGTCGTACATACTCCCCGAACCATCAATCTTTATTATCTCGTTAATCTCATCTGCAAACCAGCGTGCTCGATCGCCACACTTTCCCCAGACTTCCACATTACATATAGCCTGAATATCCGTACCTACGATCTTTGCCGTAATTTGCGTGTTTCCCATGTAAACAGCTTTAACCACGCCGTTATCAATTTTCGCTACTCCACTCTGCGACGAGCTCCATTCGATTTCACCTGAACTTCCCTCCGGTTCGATTTTTGCCGTCAGAATGCAGCTCTCTCCCTCCACAAGCATAAGTGTTGTCTCACTTAAGGAAAGGCCTGTCGCGGCCACTTCATCCCCACTGAGGGGTTCCGCCTGCGCATCCTCTTCCGCCGAAAGCGCGGCAATTTCCAAATCGCCGTGCCCCTGGAGTTGCTCCACATCCGAAGTGTTTGCGACGATTCCATCCATAGCAGAGTTCTCGTCCACCTCACCATTCGAAGCAATATAGCTCTCCTCCGAAGCCCCATCGGCAAACGCATATGTCGGCACATAGGAGACAAGCAACACCGCTACCAGCAGCATCGATATTGCCCTTTGAATCATTGTACGCATGTAATTCCTCCCTGCGAAAAAGGAGGGGCATTTCTGCCCCTCCTCCTTTTCCACTTCTGCTGTCCAGCCTGTAGCTGGAGCTTCCCCGCCCAAGCTACAGGCTACGATAGCATTTTCTCTTCAACCGTTCGTGTGATCAGTATGTGCTTAGTAGTAGATAACGTAGGGGCTCAGATCAAAAACAATGGTCATGCCGTCCGTCAGAGTGTAGTTCGTGCCATACTTGCTGGGCACAGTGTAGGTAGACGCACCTTTCTCCTTGAAAGCAATCTGCCAGCCGGTGCCACTGTACACAGTGTAGGTAACGTTGCCAATCGTCTTAGTTGTCGTGGGATTGCTGGTAGGAACGCCGTTGGGAGATACACTGGAGATATATCCGCCGTTGGGCGTGTTGTAGGTATCCCAACCACCTTCACAGGTGTAGCTATTAGCCTTCAGTGCGGCAATAATAGCATCCAGCACATTCATGTCGTTGGTGAGTCCCACAGGGCTGTACACTGCTCTGTAAGAAGCCAGCGCAGTTGCATCGACATTCGCAGTAGAAATTCTCTTCATTTTGTAGTTATCGAACAGATGGGCAGCTGGGCTCTCGCTCTGCCGGAATTCCTGAGATGTGAATGTGTTAGTTGCTTCGTCGTAGCCTCCCGAAGTAAACATACCCGTGGTCACATAGACCGTTACTGTGACATTCTCCGGGCTGGCTGCCATCGCCGGAACGGCAAAGCAGACAACCATTGCCAGTACCAACAACAGGGACAGTGCTTTTCTCATGTGCTTCATAATTTTTTCCATCCTTTCAGATTTTTATTTATGCTCACGATATTTCTATCGGTAGCACCAAAGTGATGTAGATTGTTCTTTCATCCAGCGCTCCATATCATGTGGGGCAATCATTTGGAGGTTACACACCCAGAAAGACACGCTCATATCATCGCACATTCAGTTCTGACCATGTTGCCGGAATCAGATCAATCTATATATGCCTCCGGGTCACGTCCCGGTTGACACCCATTTTTCCTCGCCAGGAACTCCAACTTCTGTTCCCGCCTCGGCTTATGGCATCCCTTCGGCAGCGGCAACTTGGCCTCGGTCAACGCAATGGACCAGCAGACAAACCGTCCCGCAATATACCGCCCACCCTCAACCTCATTGGAATAGGGGGAGTGGCCCAGCGCCTCGGCGCAGGTACGAAGGTACTCCAGTATCTCATCGTCGCTCATCTTATCCCCGTGGGATTCTCCCCACCGGGCATCCCGCTCTAAGCGGGCCTGTTTTTCGGCCTGAGCGACAGCGGCCTTTTCTTGATTCACAGCCCGGATGGCTTCCCGTTTTTGTGCCTGACGTTCGTCGAATACACGGGACTGCTCTTTCATGGTTTTGCGGTAGATGCGTCTGCCCTTATCGCTGACCTTATGTGTTGGGTAGGGCAGCCCAGCAACATCTACCGCTCTGGACCATCCGCCGAACCGCTCCCCAATCATAGCACCCCCGAATACCTCTCTGGGGTAGGGCGTATGCCCAAGCTCCTGGGCGCACTGCTGGAGATAGGCAATCAGCTGTTCGTCTGTGTCGTCCCGGTGGGCCGCCACGAACTCGGCGTCCTTGCGCCGCATGGCAGCGTTGGTCATTGTCTCCAGCTGCTGCTGTTTCCACCGTTGTGGATCAAAACGATAAGGCTTGTCTTTGTTACTCACACCGTGTCCCTCCATTATCAGGCGCAATGCCTCTACATTGGTGGGATCTCACGGTTTCTTTCGCGTCCAAAGATCAGTCCATGGTTTTGTAGGTCTCCTGGCTCTGTGCAGCACTGCCGCCTTCTCACTTTTCAGCAATGGCATTTTGGCAGTACCCTTGGCACATTACAGTAGCGCGTCTGCGCCGGACTTCCACCGGCTTCCCTTGTTCAGCCTGCTCTCCACAGGCCACAAAACCGATATGCAGTTTTCAGGCAAAAGAAAAAGCCACACAGGCAGACTTCTGCCAGTGTGACCGTTGTTCTCACATCTTACCTTCCTTCCACCCATTTCAGGGGGCGCTGCGGCGCTCACGCATGGTCGGTATTCTGACTCGCACATCACAGCGGACCACTCCGCCAGCGCTCGCACCCAGCCTTCTCAGGTTTTACCCCAATGACCAGATCACTCTGTTAAGGGTACGAACATTCTGCGCTTACAGCTACGGGTATAGCACCGGGATTTCACCGGATTCCCTGATCTCCACATCTGCGAAAACCACAGACGCGTGACACCATGCAGCATTTAGTTGTTAAGAAACGAATTTCTGTGCCATACTATGTACGACGCACAAGAGGCCAGGAGAATGTATCGGTTTCGTCAAGTGATTCCCTTGACGAAAGCTGATAGATAGGCGCACGACCCCATTCGTTCATGCCTATTATAACATAAGTTCGTTTTTTGTCAATGAGAATTGCCTGTGATTGTTCATTCTTGTAGTGAATCTAATTTCTTTGTTCATTCTGTAATAAAAGCCAATAAGAATTTTATGCAGAATAGTCACGAAAAAGCTCTTGGTATTTGTACTCGCCGTCAAAAACATGGTCACTGGGAGGAACGCCTATGCCGAAGCGAGGAGAAAACATCTATAAGCGCAAGGATGGCCGATGGGAGGGCCGGTATATCACAGGGCGCAAGCCGGATGGGAGAGCCATTTATCGCTCTGTCTACGGGGCCTCTTACGCAGAAGTGCGCCAGAGGCTCCTAGCCCACAGGGAGGAGAACCGGAAACAGCAATTGCGGGGCTGCACCATGACGGTTCAAGAGCTTTTCGCCTGCTGGCAGTTGGAGAACAGGGAGATCAAACCAACCAGCCGGGAACGATACCGGGCGCTGATCGAGCAGCACATCCAGCCGGAGCTTGGGAGCTGCCGGGTCTGCGACCTGACGGAAGAACGGCTGAACGCTTTTGTGGACAAAAAACTGCGCTCCGGGCGGCTGGATGGCCGGGGCGGTCTGGCTCCTAAGACCGTGAATGATATTTGCGTTCTGGTCAAATCCGCATTGAAATTGGCAAAGCAGAAATATCAATACCGTGGGGCAGAAGAAATACACGCCCCATCAGTCAAACAGAGGCGTGTAGATGTGTTCACTTCCTGGGAGAGCCAACGGATTTCCGCCGCGGCGCTGTACCGCCCGAACATGGAAAAGCTGACGTATTTGCTTTGCCTGGAAACCGGTATCCGGCTGGGGGAAGTATGCGCCCTGCGGTGGTCGGACATTGACTTTTCCTCCGGCCTGCTGCACATCCGGCGAACGGCCTACCGCATCAACTACGGCGGCCATACCGAATTGGTCATTCAAACGCCGAAAAGCGACTGCTCCGTGAGAACGATCCCTTTGACGGCGAAAATGCTTTCTCTGCTAAGTCCACACAAGAATGCCAATGACTGCTATGTATTCACCGGCACAGGCAAGCCCATGGAGCCAAGGACGCTTCAATACCGGTTCCAGGGGTTCTTGAAATCACTGGATATTCCGACCCGGAACTACCACACGATTCGCCATTCTTTCGCCACCCGCTGCATAGAGGGCGGTATGGATGTGAAATCCCTATCGGAAATCCTGGGACACGCCAATGTTCAAACTACACTGAAAATGTATGTCCACCCGTCTATGGCGGCCAAGCGTTCGGCCCTGGAAGCCGCAAGCACCCTGTCCGGTATCGCGTAAAAAGCGCTATTGCCGTCATGTATCTGGTCCGGTCGGATACAAAAAATGTGACTTCTCTAGGGAAAATCCAGGTATCCTTCATTAAGGGAATCACTTGACGAAACTTTTTTTATTTCTACCACCCAATCCCGCTATCCTGTTGCTCTTATTATACTCCCGATTCCCCAGGCCGTATGTCGAACGGTGTCGATTTGTAAAAATATCGAACGCTAATTCTATTATATTTACTATAAGCACAGTGGATTCTGTGTTTTCTTCCTTCCCACGGTTATACTATCTTTTAGAATTAAATCTCATTCTAAGGGGATGATAACCATGGACATGAAGGCGATTGGGCGTCGAATCAAAGCAGCCCGTGAGGCAAAGGGACTGACCCAAGAGGCGCTGGCCGAGTTGGTGGATTTAACACCTATGCACGTCAGCGTAATTGAGCGGGGCTATAAGCCAACCAAGATGGATACGTTTTGCAACATCGCCAATGCTTTGGATGTGTCTGCCGACACACTGCTCCAGGATGTCATCGACCACTCTGCCGATTCCGTTCCCTCGGAACTGGACGACCTGCTGAAAGACCTACCGGCCAAGGAGCGGCGCAAAATCTATCACTGCGTAAAAGCCTATGTCGAAGCCTACCACGAAAACGGCTGATCCTGCCAGCAAGCAATCACAAAAAGATTGCCTGCTGGTTTTCTTTTCCCATCATTCGACTGACTTCGACACGGCTTTTTCTTTATTATAATTCCATTAGAACTACTTGTAAATATTTAAGAACAAGTTTTCTGAAATTCTAATGGAAAGAGGCAATCGAATGACACGCACACAATGCACAGAAACCGATAAGCAGCTCCTTCAAGAGCTGAAAACCACCTTGGCCCAGGTTGACCCCGCCTATACCGAAGAACAGCTGGCGTATGACCAGGCCGCAGCGCAGCTCTCCGATCACACCTTTGCGGAGGCTCTGGAAACGCAGTTTGCGGCCAAGCTCCTGTATGTCACCTGGCAGGGCTATTGCTGGAACCTGGACTGCTACCGGAACCCGGTAAACAAGCTCCGGCTCCATACCGACTACGAGGAGCTGCACGGAGAATCCCACTTCCCATCCCTCCCAAAAGTACGAGCCGCCGAAGAAGCCACCCGCGCCGCTGCCCTGCATTTCTCCCCAGAGCAGCAAGAGCTGGCCCAGCAGATGGAGGATTACTACGCCTATCTGGAAACGGTAGGCTTCAAGCTGGGGCACCTATGGGGCTTCCAGTGGGGAAATGCTTTCTTCCCAAAGGTTATCCCAGGTTTTACACCAGATACAGCTTTCGCCATTAAATATGCCCGGATGGTAAGTGTAGATATTGGATTTCCCACAAAAATAATCGTATAATGTCTTTGGCCGATAAATATTTGTTTGAATTCCTGTTTTCTGCTTGTTTTATGCAACCTCACATCGTCAACACAATCTGTTCCTTTTGTCTTTCCTCCAAATGCGCTTGATCCTTCATTTCAGCAATAAGTCCTTGAAGCTTCACTTCGCATTCTTCTCTGGTTTTAGCGTAAACATTTTTTGCCATCCTCTTGCCATTTTCATCCCTGCGTGAATAACGTCCTTCCCAGAGATGGTCCCCGATCTGATGCAGGCACCCCGTGCCTGGTCTCCGGCGATTTCCTTCCACCGCTTGAAAGTTTCGCTGATCCATCAACTTTGGTTTTTCTTCCTGGGGCAGCGGGGCATCACCTTTGCCAAATTTTCTGTCGATCTTAATGGCCGCCTGCTTCTCCATCGTATCAGTCACATGGGAATAGACATCCAGCGTTGTAGCGGCAGACACATGCCCCAGCATCTCGGACAGCGTTTTTACGTCCATGCCATTTTCAAGAGCCATGGTGGCGAATGTGTGTCGCAAATCGTGAAAACGAACATTTTTGCATTCCGCCCGTTCCAGCGTTCCTTTCAAGCGTTTTCGGATTGCGGATGGGTGCAGGGGCAGATTTCTTCTCTGGGAGGGAAACATCCAATCGGAGTCCACGGATTTCCCATACGCACGCAATACTTCAAGGACAGGCTTTGAGAGATACACAGTCCGAATAGATGCCGGTGTTTTGGGTTCAGAAATCGTGGCTTTTCCATGTACTGTGGTCAACTGCTTGGACACATGCAGCGCTCCGGTTTTGAAATTGATATCTTTCCATTGGAGTGCCAGCAGTTCCCCAAGGCGAAGTCCGGTTGAGAGTTCCAGCAGGTATAACTCATATAGGCCATCGTACTTCGCTTGAATGAGAAACCGCTGCATTTCTTCTATCGAAAGAATCTGCATCATCGGTCCTCTCTTGGGTGGGAGTTTACACCCCACATTTGGATTTTTTCGCAGGAAGCCACTCTCAATGGCTTTTTCCAAAGCCGCTCCGCACAGCACATGCATTTTTCGGACAATGGAAGCGGATAACCCCTCTCCATATTGTTCGACCCGAATCACTCGACCACTTTTCAGCATTTTTGAATAGAATTGCTGCAAGTCACTTTCAGACAGTTGATTCAGCGGTATTTTCCCAAGTTCCGGGATAATATGGTTATAGATGTTATTCTCGTATGCATCTCTGGTCGACTCCCGAACACCTGGCTTGACATAATTCTGATACCAAAAGTCGATCCACACACCAAATGGCATATCCGGAGCCAATTTTTTGCTGGGGGGAAGCGTTTTCTCAATCAATTCATTCAGTTTATTCTGACACTCAGTCCTGGTTTTTGCCAGGACATTTTTTGTAACCGGGTCACCGTTCTCCTTGTAGGATACGACGACGCGCCCCTCCCAACGCCCGTCTTTCCTCTTTCGGATTGTTCCCGCCCCGTTTTTTCTTCTCCCTGCCACTATGCTTTCCTCCTACATGATCTGACCAAGAAAATCTCCAACGACATTTGCGGCCTGTTCCCGCATACCTTTGGTCACATGGGTATAGGTATCCAACGTGAATGAGGCGTTTGTGTGTCCCAATATTCCAGCCAAGGTCTTTGCATCGACTCCGCTTGTCAAAGCGTGTGTGGCAAAGGTATGGCGCAAATCATGGAAGCGAATAGACGGCAACCCTGCCTGCTTGAGTAACCTTTTCATTTGATGATAGGGAGTAGAGGGTGCCATTGGTGCTTCCGGACGAACAGGATTCGGAAAAATCCACTGGCTATAAGACGTTTTCTTCCGATTTTTAAGCAGTTCCAAAGTATGAGGCGGTAACGTGATGGTACGCCTGCCCGCGTCGGTCTTCGTTTCGCCTACACAGCATGGCTGATGCTTCATCGCTATTACCGCACGGCGTATCCGCAGCTTCCCCGTGGCGAAATCTAAGTCCTGCCATTGCAGGCCGCAAATTTCTCCACGGCGAAGCCCTGTTGTCAGCTCTGTATAGAAAAAATCGTGCCATACAGCGTCATTCTCCAGCTCTGTCATAAACCGCTCCATCTGCTCCTCCGTCAAAATTTGCTTTGGGGGATAGTTCGGTTTTGGGATTCTCGTACCATTTGTTGGATTGTCTACTACCAGATGCTCCCGTACAGCCGCATCCATAGCCTCATGAAGCATCATATGAATTCTCCGAATAGAACTATCCGCAAGTTGAAACCCCATGGTATCATGCTCATTGATCCTGCCATTTTCTTTCAGTCCGTTGTACATCTGCTGAATATCTTCTGTGGTAACATCCGAAATTCGCATCATGCCCAAGCGTGGCTTGATGTAGTTTTCGATCATGCTTTCATAGCTAGACAATGTATTGGGCCGTACCGCATACGCCGCATAGTTTTCTTTCCATCGGTCCAGCCACTCTCCCAAGGGAATATCACAGTCCTCGGACAGTTCAACATCCCGGTATGTTTCAATGTGCTGATGAAGTTTCTCCATCAGCATTTTCTGTGTTTTAGCGAAGACGGAGCGAAAGATTGGAGTACCATTGGCTTTATGCCCGACAACGATCCGTCCTTCCCATCTTCCATCTTTCCTTTTTCGAACCAGGCCATCGCCATCCGGTCTTTTGTTTGCCATTTCGTATCCCTCCTTTTTCCAAACACATATCACAGAATTTCATAAATATCCAGGTGGCAAAACGGAGAAAAAGCGTCCTTTATTCCGAATTTCCGTTGCGTATTGCAAGCAGGATACCCTGCATAACATAATCCACACACGGAATCGCCACACTATTTCCAAGGGCCTTATACCGTGCCGCGTCGGAAGCTCCGGTGATATCTGTCCAATGGTCAGGAAAACCTTGCAGGCGCTCACATTCCAGTGGTGTCAGACGGCGAATCAGGTTTTGGGAAGCCACGATACACTTGTCATTGCTGACATACTGATTGCCAATACCCTTATGGTCTGACCGGACTAGCGTACCGACTACATTTTGATAGGGCTGCGCCACTAGGTCTGTAGCATCCTTGTGCTGTCGGGCGCTTTCGGTGCTGACTACTCCATTCTCCGCAAAAACATCCACCCGTTGACGGCTGAAGACCGCATGGTGATCTGTCGCCGTCAGGGTATAAGCAATGTCCTTCTGATAGCCGATACCGTTACCGCCATTCTGAAGCTGACGGTCAATGGCATTGCCATCAATGCAAAAGACTTCAGGGGCATTTCCTACCAAGGGCACATTATTGCCGCCAGTACCGCATCTTGCTGATATCGTCGGAACCACACCCAGTGGACCTTTGTACCTTGCATCTATTCCATGATTCTCGTACACCATAGGGACATAGCCGCCTCCCATTCCCATGGATGCCGGAAGCGTTGTAGAGATACCATCCGTTCTGACAGTGGCATGGTTTTGATTGGATTCCAACAATAGTGGCTGATGTCCATGCTCCTGGGCACGCAGCGTCCCAGCAATATTTTCCGAACAATGCATAATCTGACCGCCCTGATCATTGAGGCAAAGAATGTTTGACCTTTCTTTTGTATCTTCTAACCCTCTTTCCGAGGTATCGACTGCAATCTTTCTCTGCCGTTGCTTCTCCGGTTGGGTCCCCAACAATATAAAGTTTTCTCTATCGCCATCGTTAACACCTTGGCGGGCCTGAGTAACAAATGTCTGCATTTGCATGTTTCGTGTTGCCATCAGAGCACCGGACAGGCCGCCCAAGTCAATTCCCTCATTTCGCTGATTGACATGATAAGATGCACCTACGGATGGAGACATATTTGTATTTTTTAGTCCTGCCTGTACTTCCAACGCTTCTTTAAGCCGCGGAGGCAGTTCCTTCCCTCGCTCCATACTGCGGCGGAGTATACCCAGACAAGCTTTCTTGGTCAAATAGTATTTGAAGTGCGGCTGTTCCTCCAAAATCTGCCACAAGGAAGATTCTTTTCCTTCTCTGGGGCACACCCCAGTATTGAGCGTCCAGGCATCGCCACGCCAAGGAGAAAGAATCTCCCAATACGATTCCCCCAGCAGATTCCCAGCGTCCTCGGACAGGTCGAGGAACAGATACGGTATCGAACTTAATTCGGACAATTTCTTCGAGAACGATACGAAAATCTTCACCTTTGGGCTGTCCGCTGGAGAATGCCCCTGGGACATTTTCCCAGCATAAAAATCTTGGTCGAACAGAGATGCCTGTCCGTCCTCGAAGTAAATCAGCATACCTCATCTCCTTTGTAATTCTCGTTTGCTCCAAGAACAAACCGGAGCGCGCACCGGCTAACCCCGCACGCGCTCCAGCAACAGATAGGTCCTGGCATGGACTCCCGCCGCAGATAATATCTACCGGCGGGAGTGTTCCACCATTCAATTTCGTTATATCCCCAACATGTACCATATCGGGAAAACGCTGTTTTGTCACCTCTACGGGAAATGTTTCAATTTCACTTGCCCATAGAGGTATCATTCCACAGTGAACTGCCGCCAGCGGGAATCCTCCGATGCCATCGAATAGGCTTCCCATAGTAATTGGCCGCAGATCGTCACGCACTCGCTCTACCACCTTCCAGATATTCCGTTCCTTTCACAGCGGAAATAAATTGTTCAACACCATAAATAGATGGTGTCAGCGGATACTGGCTCAACGCCGTCAGTACTCTTTCCCGATAAGGGCCATTCTTCGCTGCTCTGGAATCCAGAATCGCAATCACCCCTGTGTCATTCTCCGTTCGGATTAGCCGTCCGGCTCCTTGACGCAGCTTTATGATCATCTGCGGAATTGCACACTCTTGGACAAATTCTCGGACCGTATCGTACTGTGTTTTCTTGTACTCCATGAGCTGTGATCTGAGAGGGAAGGGAAGTCGGACAATAATCACGGAGGAAAGCACATCTCCAGCGCAATCCACACCCTCCCACATGCTCCCGGATGCAAACAACACACTATTCTTTTCCCTTTTGAATTGCCCAATGGCAGTCTTGTCACTGCGCGTCATTTGAATCAAATGATAGTCCAGCAATCGGTTTTTTACCTTTTCATAAACCATGCGAAGCATCCGGTAGGATGTAAACAGGATCGCAGTGCAATGTCACTAAGTTAGCACCAAGCGAAAAAGTTAAAATAGGAACGAGAACAGCA
>OIZT01000596.1_pt1 | contig 21252 bp, 13 predicted proteins | sample 1588611 | NCBI WGS metagenome assembly OIZT01 (sample SAMN03283278) | human gut metagenome | biome: human-associated habitat; material: feces | host: Homo sapiens | place: Peru | collected 2012
CAGGAACCGATGTGGCTACGACGGCCCCTGCGGGGCCTACGCCACAATCGGTTCCTGCCCAGACCGCATGATCCGCCACACGACATGCAAAGAATCGTAGCGAAAAGGCATTGTGGCGTAGGCGACGCATGTCGCCGTCGTAGCCACATGCCTTTTCGCCCCACTCTGCGTATGCGAAGCATCTGCGTTCCATCTCAACTCAATCAATTGAAACGACCGTTCCGAAACGCGCCTTACTTCTCGAAGAACGCCGCGTAGAGCGCGCGCACCGCCTTGTCGCGGTCCTCGCCCTTGATGCCGATCATGAACGAGATCTCGCTCGCGCCCTGGTTGACCATCGAGATGTTGATGCCGTGCTCGGCGAGCGCGCCCGTCGCCTTGGCGAGCATGCCGCTCGAAAAGGCCATGCCCTCGCCCACGACCATGACCACCGCGTAGTCGTGCGTCACGATCACGCTGTCCGGCGCGAGCTCGCGCTTGATGCGCGCGACGACCTTCTTCTCCTTGGCGGACGTGAACTTCTCGCCGCGCATCAGGACGGAGATCGAGTCGATGCCGCTGGGGATGTGCTCGTAGGCGACGCCTTCCTCCTCCAGGATCGCGAGCACCTTCCGCGTGAAGCCGATCTCGCGGTTCATGAGGTACTTGTCGATGATGATGTTCGAGAAGCCGTCCGCCGCCGCGATGCCCGTCACCGTGCCGGGCGTCACGCGGCGGCTCTGCTGGATCATCGTGCCCGGCTCGGCAGGGCGGTTCGTGTTGCGCACGTTGATCGGGATGCGGCCCTGCACGGCCGGGGCGATCGCCTCGTCGTTGAAGACGCCGAAGCCCGCGTAGGCGAGCTCGCGCATCTCGCGGTAGGTCATCGTGGCGATGCCCTCCTTCACCTCGGGGACGATGCGGGGGTCGACGGGGTAGACGTTGTCGACGTCCGTGAAGTTCTCGTAGACGTCGGCGCGCACGGCGGCCGCGAGGATGGAGCCCGTGATGTCGCTGCCGCCGCGCGGGAAGGTGGCGACCGTGCCGTCCTTGCGGTAGCCGAAGAAGCCGGGGTAGACGACGATGCCCTCGAAGTCGCTGAACGCGCGCGCGAGGCGGCGGTAGCTCTCGTCGACGAGCGTCGCGTTGCCGCTCTCGCCCTCCAGCACCATGCCCGTGTCCTTCGGGCTTGCGTAGCGGGCCTTCACGCCGCGCTTGCGGAAGGCGGCGGCGGCGAGCTTCGCGCTGTTGTCCTCGCCGGCGGCCTTGAGCGTGTCCATGAAGATGCCCGCGTCCTTCTTCGGGGAGGCGAGGCGCGCCTTGAGGTCGGCCTCGATCTCCTTCACGATCTCCGCGCCGAGGCCGAGGTCGCGGGCGATGGCGGCGTAGCGCGCGACGACGGCGGCGAGCGGGGCCTTCGTGTCCGCCTTGTCGAGGGCCGCCTGGGCGAGCGCGATGAGCAGGTCCGTCACCTTCGTGTCGGCCTTGTTGCGCTTGCCGGGGGCGGACACCACGACCATGCGCCGCTGCGGGTCCGCGAGGACGATGTCGATCACCTTGGTCAGCTGCTTCGCGTCCGCGAGCGAACTGCCGCCGAATTTGCACACCTTCATGTCCAGAAACCTCTTTAGAATCAAGAAACGGGCATATAGTTTACCAAAAATCGGATATGGGAAGCGGGTAAATGTGGAATGTGCTAAAATACGGCCATGCGCACACTTTGCCTCAGCCTCATGATGCTCGCCGCGGCCCTCACGGGATTCGCCGACGGGGAGAAACCCCTTTCGACCTGGGCCTATCCGGGCGTCTGGCCCCGCCACAGCATGCTGCGCCAGCAGCTGATCGACGCCATCCGCCGGGGCGACATCCCCGCGATGGAGGCGACCTGCCGCGCGGCCCTGGAGGTCCTGCCCGGCGACGCCACCTGGCACTACAACCTCGCCTGCGCCCTCGCCTACCGCGAACAGGGCGGCCTCGCCCTCACCGAGCTTGAAAAGGCCATCCATTTCGGCTTCCGCGATGCGGACGCCATTGCGAAGGACCAGGACTTCGCGCGCATCAGCGCCCTCCCCCGCTTCAAGGAACTCGTCGAGAAGGCGCGCGCCCTCGCCGACCAGCCCGTCGCGGGCCGCCCCGTACCCGCCCCCGCCTTCGCGACGATGGGCCACGCCGTCACCCTCACCGAGACGAACCTCGTCTTCAACTTCGACACCGGCGTCTACGACGCGCTCCTGCGGCTCTCGTCGTCGTCCACGCCCCTCGCCCAGTTGGCGCCCGCCTACTCCGCCTCCAGGCCGGACGCCCCCGAACGGGCGCTCGTCGCCGCCTGGCTCGCCGACGGCACGGCGGCCGGCAACGGTGGCGACCTCTACGTCAACCGCGACCGGGGACATTCCCAGCCCGCCGTCTCCGACTTCCCCCTCCTCACCGCCGTGCGCCTCGCGGCCGCGGCCCGCCCCTTCAACGCCGACGTCAACCACCCCAACCTCGCCTTCGGCAACGCCGCCGTCTTCGGCAACATCTCCCGCGGCTACACGAGCGGACCCTTCTGGCGCTCGATGGCGCGCGCCACCTTCACGGAACCCGGTGGCCTCGCCGCGCGCATGGACCTGCTCTACCGCTCCAACCAGTTCTGGGTCATCCCCTGCGTCAACGACTACGGCACGCCCGAGCTCGGCGACGTCTTCCCCGCGAACGCCCCCTTCCAGTTCGTCTCCCAGGGCGCCTCGTGGAGCGACCTCCCCTTCCTCCGCGCCGCCCTCGCCGCCTCGGCCGCCCTCCCGCCCCCCACCAAGCAGGCCGTCCTCCGCCGGCGGCTCCTGGGCCCCACCCTCCAGTGGCTCCTCCGCCGCACGCAGACCGGCGTCAGGGGCGAAAGCGACTACCTCTCCCCGCGCGCCCACCCCACGGCCTTCAGCGCAAAGCGCCTCGACGTCGTCGCCCTCGTCGAAAAGGCGCACGCCCTCCGCCCCGAGAACATCCCGCCCGCCGTCAACCTCTCCCTCGTCAACTCGCGCCTTTTCCCGATCCGCTTCCCCGTCGCGGGCGTCGATTACCCCGACACGGTGTCGGAACTGCTCTTCGCCACCCCCTCGGCCATCTCCTTCGTCCTGCGCGCGCCGGAGGGCGTGCGGACGTTCCTCGTGCGCGCCCAGACCTTCCCCGAGCGCGACCCGCTCGCCACCTACACCTGGCGCGTCGTCCACGGCGACGCCGCCGCCGTCACGATCTCCCCCCCGCTCGGCGAGACGGTCAACACGCCCGAGAGCGGCTTCGCGCAGATCACCGTCGACCGCCGCGCCCTCACCGAGCGCATCGACGTCGCCTGCTTCGCGAAGACGCACGGCACCGACCACGGCGCGCCCTCGATCATCTCCTTCTATCCGATCCCGCAGGAAGTGCGCACCTACCGTCCGGACGGCAAGATCGCCTCCATCGACTACGCGAACCCCAACGCCCTCTACTGCGACCCCGCCCTCGCCCTGCCACGCCGCTGGAAGGACACCTACACCTACGCCGCGTCCGGCACCCTCCTCGGCTTCACCCGTTCCTACAACGGCAAGGAGGCCGCCTCCTTCACCCCCACCGGCGACCGCATCCTCGAACGCAATCCCGACGGCACCGCCCGCCGCGCCATCCGCGTCACGTACACGACCCGCCGGACGGGCGACCCGATCCAGCCGCTGGAACTCACCTACACCGACGACGGCACACCCTTCGACGTCAAATGAAACTCGTCCTCGCCCCCCTCGCCGGCTTCACCTCGGCCCCCTTCCGCAAGGTCTGCACCGACCGCGGCGCCGACCTCGCCTACACCGAGATGGTCAGCGCCGCCGGCCTCGCCCACGGCTCCTCCCCCACGCGCCACCTCATGGAGACCCTGCCCGGCGAGGGCCCCGTCGCCTGCCAGCTCTTCGGGTCCAACGCGGACGAACTGGCCCTGGCCGCAGCGGAGGTCGAGAAGCTGAAGGACCGCTTCGTGGAGCTGAACCTCAACGCGGGCTGCCCCATGCCGAAGGTCCTCCACGAGGGCGCCGGCGCCGCGCTCCTCAAGGATCCGCAGCATCTGCACGACTGCCTCGCGGCGATGAAGCGCGCCACGACGCTGCCCCTCACGGTCAAGACGCGCCCCGGGCCGCGTCCCGACGCGGTCCTCCTCTTCGAGCTGCTCGACGCCGCGCAGTCCGCCGGCTGCTCCGGCTTCATCCTCCACGGCCGCTTCACCTCGCAGATGCACGGCGGACCCGTCCACTACGACCTCCTCGCGGATCTCGTCCAGAAGGCGAAGATCCCCGTCACCGGAAACGGCGGCGTCTACAACGTCTACACGCTGAAGCTCATGGCCGAGACGGGCGTCGCCGCCGTCATGATCGGACGCGCCGCCCTCGCGAACCCCTGGCTCTTCTCGGACGTCCGCCTGGGCGATTCCCCCGACGTCCTCGAAGCCCCCGAACGCCGCCGCGCCCTGCAGGACGCCGCCTTCGCGGACCACCTCGCCGCGCTGCTCGCCTTCCGCGACCAGCTCGCCGCGCGCTTCCCGGACGACCACATCCCCTCCCCCGACGGCTACGTCTGCATGGCCCTCCACACGCACCTCTTCCGCTACTTCAACGGACGCCCCGGCGCCGCCGAGCTCCGCCGCAGGCTCACCACCATCCAGACCCTCCGCGACGCGCTGGAGGCCGTCAAGGCCGTCAGCGGCCTCCCCCAGGCGAAACCCCGCGCCCACTGAACACATGGACATCCCCTTTCTCGCGCTCTCCCTCCTGCCGATCGCCTTCCTGGCGGCCGCGCTCTCGCTCTTCAAGGTCAAGGCCCACTGGGCCACGCTCGGTGCGGCCCTTCTCGCGCTCGCGCTTGCGCTCGCCTTCTTCCGGAACCACCTGCCTCCCGCGCAGATCGCGACGGTGGTGGCCGACGGCGTCGGCTTCGCGCTCTACCCGATCTGCCTCGTCGTCCTCGCCGCGCTCTTCGTCTATTCGCTCACGGTCGAATCGGGCGCGATGGGGACGATCCGCGCGGGCCTCGCCGGCGTCTCGGGCGATCCGCGCGTCCTCGCGCTCCTCATCGTCTGGGGCTTCGGGAACTTCATGGAGGGCATGGCCGGCTTCGGCACGGCCGTCGCGATCCCGGCGGCGATGCTCGTCGGCATCGGCTTCGACCCGCTCAAGGCCGTCCTCATGTGCCTCGTCGCGAACACCACGCCCACCGCCTACGGGTCCGTCGGCGTGCCCATCGCCACGCTCGCGAAGGTGGGCGGCTGCGACGCGAACGCGCTCGCGGGGACGACCGCCCTCCTCCAGCTCGCGGTCACGGCGCTCGGCCCCTTCCTCATCCTGCTCGTGTACGGCGGACGCGCGGCCCTGCGGGGGATGGTCCCCCTCGCGCTCGTCGCGGACGCCACGTTCCTCGTCCCCTGGTTCCTCGCCGCGCGGTTCCTCGGCCCCGAACTGCCCGACATCCTGGGCGGCCTCTCCGTCCTCGCCTGCGTCGCGCTCGTCGCGACGAAGGGACGCCTCGGCGGGAACCTCCGCGCGCAGCTGTTCGCCTGGGCGCCGTTCGGGTTCGTCGTTGCCCTCCTCGCGGGCGCGGCGTTCCTGCCGACAAGCCTGAAACGGTACGCCTCGCCGGGCACGCTCGTCCTCGTCGCGGGGTTTCTCGGCGGCGCCGTGCAGGGGCTTTCGTTCAAGCGCATGCTTCGCGTCCTCGGGAAGACGCTCGCTTCGTACTGGACGGCGTTCGCGACGATCTGCTTCGTCCTCGTCCTCGCGCGCGTGATGACGGCGGCGGGGATGGTGGCGACGCTTGCGGACGCGCTGGTCGCGGTGACGGGTTCGGTCTACCCCTTCTTCGCGCCGCTTGTCGGGGCGCTCGGCGGTTTCGTCACGGGTTCCGGCACAAGCGCCAACGTCCTCTTCGGGTCCCTCCAGACCGGCGCGGCCAATGCGCTTGGCGTGCCGGCGAACCTGCTCGCGGCGGCGAACGTGATGGGCGCGGGCATCGGCAAGATGATCTGCCCGCAGTCCATCGCCATCGGCACGGCCGCCGCCCTCATCGCCCCCCGCGCAGGCGAAGCCTTCAAGCGGGCATTCCCCTGGTTCCTCGCGGTCCTCGCCCTCGCCTGCCTCGTCTGCGGTCTCCTGGCCCTCTAACCCCACCCGCACTCCAACCCCTACCACACCCCACGTCCGATCCACACCCATGGTAGGGCGCGACGTCCTCGGCGCGCCGCGCACACGGGACGCCCACGGGAACGCCCACGGGGACGCCACGTGTACGCGGGCCGCCGGGGACGTCGGCCCCTACCATGCCTCACGTCCTGTCCACACCCCACGTCCGGTCCACACCCACTGGCGGGTGACGATGTCAGGTGGCGGCCTTAGGATCAGCGCCGTATCGGTTCGTTCCTTCTGAACCGTTCCGTATCAGCAGGACGAACAACCAGATCGTTCCGATGATCGGCACGAAGGCGAAGAGTAGCCACCAGCCGCTATGGTCCGTGTCGTGAAGCCGTCGCACGAACACAGCCCATGAGGGCAACAGGACGGCCAGTGAATAAAGGATCGACACAACAGGCCATCCCACACCTATAATGCCATCCAAAACGTTGGCGAGAATGGATGCAAGGAGATTAAACAGGACAAACATCCAATACTCCTTGCGCCGTGCCCTCCCGGAAAACGTCGCGTACTTTTTCCAGCAATCAATGTACCAATTCATTTTTTGTTCCTTTCTTCACCCGACTGCGTGTACGGCAGAGGGAGCGGGCGGTTCCCCCCCTGCCGTGTTTCCAGTGAGGTTGTAGGAGACCCGACAAGGGTCACGGAAGAGGAAGTACCCGGAAAGGACTCCTCCTCCACGCCGCCACAGGCTCCGGCTTCCTAATTCTTCCAAGAAACGCACACATCTTACAACATTGCACCACCCACCTGTCAAGTGGCACTTTCCGATTTTTTAAAGTTTTCTGTTTCCGCCGCCCGAAATCCCTTCTTCCCCATCAAAGGCCACGCCGGGAGGATCGCACCCCCGCGCAACCGCCGTTCCGTACTCGCGCCACGCGCCGGAGGCGGCGCGGGAGCGCGGTCAGAGCGTGGCGAGCGTGGAGAGGATGGCGGGCAGCAGCTGCTTCTTGCGCGAGAGGACGCCCGGCAACAGGAAGATCCCGTCCGCGTCCGTGCGCCAGGGGAGCGCGCGCCGCACCACCTCCGCGCCACGGAAAAGGAGTTCGGAATTGCCCCGCACGGGATCCGTCACGAGGAGCGCCACGAAGTCCAGCCTCTCCTGACCGAGCACGCGCGCTAGCTCCGCGTCCAGCGCGTCGCGCTGGTTGTGGAAGAAGGCCAGATTGGACTCCTCCAGCTGCGCGAGCGAGAACGACCAGCCGCTTTCCGAATAGGTCTTGCGGTCCGAGTCGACCGCCTTCTCGGGCGTCATCGAATGGAGCGCGGAGGCGACGGACATCATGCCGTCCATCAGGCTCTGCGCCGACATCCCGCAGATCTTCTCCAGCCACGCCGCGCACGTGTGGTCCTCCCCGACCGTCGTGGGGGACTGGAAGAGGAGCGTATCCGCGACGATGCCCGCGAGCAGCACGCCCGCGACCTCCTTCGAGGGACGCAGCCCCGCGCCGCGGAACATGCGCGCGACGAGCGTGCACGTGGACCCCACGGCGTCCGCCGTGTACTTGATCGGCTCGGGCGTGGAGGTGAACGAGATGCGGTGGTGGTCGACGACCTCGATGACGGGAATCTCCTCCAGTCCCGGAATGCCCTGCGCCGTTTCGTTGTGGTCGACGAGGATCATGCGGAACGGAGGGATCTCGGCGAACGCGCGCTTCAGCACGGTGCCGAGCAAGCGCCCCTCCTCGTCCACGACGGGGAAGTGGTTGTGGGCGTTGCGGATCGCGGCGGGCTTCACGTCGTGGACGCGGTCCGTCGCCGTGAGCACCTGCGTGCAGGCGTGGAGCGGGGCCTCGCCCGTCGGACGCGAAAGGTCGTCCTTCGCGATGAAGAGCGAAAGGAGCTTCGCGGGCGAGAGCATCCCCCGGAAGCGTCCGTCCGCACCCGCGACGGGCAGGGACGACTCGCCGGAGGCCTCCAGCGTGCGCAGGGCGTCGATGAGCGGCATCTCCGCCGAGATGATCGGCACGTCCGGCGCGATCAGGTCGCGCACGCGCACGTAGACGTCGCCGCGCGAGGCGGGCGGCACGAGGCCGAAACGGTCGAACACCCATTTCGCGCGGTCCGGCAAGCGACCGGCGCAGAGCGGCTCGACGTTGGAAAGCCCCGTGCGGCGGCGCAGGTCGGCGAGCGCGTAGGCGCTCATGACCGAATCGCAGTCAGGATTGCGGTGCCCGCAGACGAAGATCGTACGCACGTCCACGAAGATCCCTCCCTACTCGTCGTCCTCGTCGTCATCGTCCGTGTCGAGCGCGGACGACAGGGACGCCGTCGTGAACGCATTGAACGCGGCGCCGAAGTTCTTCAGCTCGTTCGCCGTGATCCGCAGAAGCCCCCGGCAGGAACCGTCCTTTTCGGCCCAGAACGCGCCCGCGACGGCGCTGTTCGGCGCCGCAGCCGGCATCGCCGCGATCATCGCCCCGTACTGCTTCGCGTCCTTCTCGGAGGCGACGCGCGCCATAAGGGGCAGCACGGCCTCGCGCACAAGGCCGTAGAGGGAACAGTAGAACACCGCGCCGGGACGCGCCGCCGCCGTCTCCGGCAGGGCCTCCGCCACGTGCGCCTCGCCCGTCGGCTTCCCCTTCGGCGGCGTGAAGCCGGGCGCGGACACGCGCGACCCGATCCGCGTACCGTCGGCCTTGTAGACGAGGACCGTCTTCGTGTCGCCGAGGACGGTCGCCACGGTCTTCCTGGCCGTCGCCAACGCCTTTTTCGTCTCCTTGTCGTCCGCAAGGCCCGAAACCGTCGCGCCGATGTCGATCACCTCCGCCCAGTCAATGACAAAACCCGTGTCCGTCTTCACGAGGGCCTTCCGTTCCGGCCACTGCCGCGCGCACGCCGCAGCCAGGCGGTCGAAGAACACCGTCGTCGCCGTCTCCGCCAGACGCGCCTTCGCCGCCTCGCCATCCGAAATCAACGCGGGGCGCAGCTGCGCATCGAACGCGAGCGCGCTTCCCGACCAGTCCTCCGCCGCCGGATAGGACGCCCCATCCCGCAAAAGCGTCGCAAGGGCGTCCGCCACATTCTGGACGAACGCCGCATAGGGCTTCGCCTTCTCGTCCTTCTGCACGCATACGACGAGGTTCGTCCGGATCTCCGCCGCAGCGGCATCGATCTCCGCGCGGAACGCGGCCTCCGACGACGTGCCGCACGCCAGGCGCGCCATCATCGCCCCGAAGAGGGGCGCCCCGGCGGGAAGACGGTCGAGCGCCCCGGCGGGCAGCGCGTCGCCCGCGCCGACGAACGCGGACGCGCCTGGCCGCGCCGCGAGGCGTCCCTCAACGGTGAGCCCCTTGTCCGTCAGGTCAAGTGCGGCCGTCGCGCCCGCAAAGGACGCAAGCTCCGCGCGCGTCCGCAGCCCCGCCGCCGTGACGTCGATGCGTACGAGCGGACGCACGGCCTCCGTGCGCACGGTGCGGGCGGCGAAGTCCTCCAGCGCGCGCCGGGCCAATACCGCAGACGGCGCAATCGCGCAGAAGCGCCGGTCCCCGGTGAACATCACCGCGCGCGCGTCCGGATTCTGCTCGTCCGCAGGCAGGTGGAGCATCCCGTCGTCGTCCTTCGTCGCGCCGGGATGGCCCAGCAGCATCTGCGCCGGACCATCCACGCTTGGGTAGACGACCACGATCTCGGTGTCGTCCGTCGTGCTCGCATAGACGAACCCGTACATCGGCGCATCGCTCCGGAAGCGCCCGTACGTCTGGGCAAGACGTTCCTGCCCCGCGCCGATCAGGAGCGCGGGGAGAAGCGGATTGTTGACCATCGTCCCCAGCTCGACGACCTTCTTCGAGATGTCGCCAAAGGGCGCCAGCTCCACCGTCGCGACAAGCTCGGGCTTCGCCGTCTTCTTCTCCGCCGCGAACACTCCGCCCGCCACCAGGCAGAACAGGACCACGGATTTCTTCATGACCTTCTTCATGCAACGCCTCCTCTCTTCAACCATTTCACGATTCAACCATTCACTCACTTCGCGTACTCGACGCAGCGCAGTTCGCGCACGACCGTCACGCGGATCATGCCGGGGAACTTCAGCTGCGCGGAGATGTCGCGGCAGATCTCGCCCGCAAGCTCGGCGGCGGCCGAGTCGCCGACCACGGACGGATCGACGACAACGCGCAGATCGCGCCCCGCCTGCACGGCGTAGACGTGCAGCACGCCCGCATGCGCCTTCGCGATCTTCTCCAGGTTCTCCAGGCGCTGGATGTAGTCGCCCACGTTCTCCTGGCGCGCACCGGGGCGCGCGGAGGAAATCGCGTCCGCCGCCGCGCAGAGAACCCCGTACACACCGCCGTCCGTGCCCGGATCGGCGTGGTGCGCCGCCACGGCCGCGCAGACCTTCGGGTCCTCTCCGTGCGCGAGCAGGAACTCCGCGCCGAGCGCCGCGTGCGCACCGCGCTTCTCCGCCGTGATCGCCTTGCCAATGTCGTGCAGGAAGCCGATGCGCCGCGCGCGCGCGCCGTCGAGCTTCATCTCCGCAGCCATCGCGCCGGAGAGGATCGCCACCTCCACGGAGTGCCGCAGCACGTTCTGCGAGAGGGAGAGTCGGAAATGGAGGGCCCCCATGAGGCGCAGCGTTTCGGCGGGAAGGCCGGGCACGTCGGCTTCGGCCGCCGCCTCGGCGCCCTTTTCCTCGCACGTCTGCTCGAGGGCGGCCTGCGCGGTGGCGACGGCGGACTCGATGGACGCGGGGTGGATGCGCCCGTCGGCGACGAGCGCCACGAGCGCGCGGCGCGCGATTTCGCGGCGGAGGGGGTCGAACGCCGACAGCACCACCGCGTCCGGCGCGTCGTCCAGAAGGAGCTGTACACCCGTCGCGGACTCAAACGCCCGCACGTTGCGCCCGTCGCGCCCCACGATGCGCCCCTTCATCTCGGCGTTGGGCAGCGTCACCGTGGTCGTCGCCAGTGCCTCCACATGCGAGGCGGCGCAGCGCTGCACCGCGTCCGCCACAATCCGGGCCGCCAGGGTCTCGCCCTGCTCGCGCGCGGCCTCCTGGATGCGGCGGCTGAGAATCGCGGCGTCGGCGCGCAGTTCGGCGTTCGCCCGCGCCAGGATCTCCTTGCGCGCCTCGGCATGCGTCATCTTCGCGAGCGCCTGGAGGCGCGCCTCCGCCGTCTGGTTCAGTTCCCGGGCCGTCTTCGCCGCGGCGTCCGCCGCCTCGGCCTTTGCGGCCGCCGCCCCCTCGCGCGCATCGAGCGCGGCGGCCTTGCGGTCAAGGTTCGCCTCGCGCTGCGTCTGCCGCTCGTCCGCCGCCTGCAGCTCCGAGCGGCGCTTCTTCGTGGACGCCTCGAACGCCTCCTTCGCCTTCACCACCGCCGCGCGCGCGGAGATGTCCGCCTCCTTCAGGCGCGCCTTGATGTCGGCCTCGGCCTCCTCCTCCCTGAGCCGCATGCGCTTCTCGATGGACTCCGCCTGCCAACGCCCCACGAGACCGCGCAGGGCGTAGCCGAGGAACAGCCCGATCAGGAGCAGAGCGGCGATGATGAGGATCGCCACGCCGTCCGAAAGGCCGTCCCAGGTCGTACTTGAAAGCGCGAAGAGCATGATGGAGGGACCGTTCATTTCAGTCTGCGACCTTCAGGATGAGCTGGAAGAGGTAGGCCCGTTCGGACGCCTGGAGGGCGTCGAAGCCCTCCAGGTGCGCGCGCAGGTCGGTGGCGCGCGCGTCGAACCGCGCGCGTTCGGGCGACGTGTCGTCCGCCGCGAACGGATAGCTCTTCTCGGCAATCCACTTCGCGAGGCGTTCGGCCACCGCCGCGTCGGCGCGACGCCGGAAATGCACCTTGAGGATCTTCCGCGTCGCGTCGAGCCAGGCCCGCACTTCGGGATGGAGTTCGTCCATCACAAGCGCGTTCTCGGCGGCGAGCTCGCCGAAGCGGCCGCCCACGAGATAGGCCGTGTAGCTGAAGGGCTGGCCCGAGCGGACGCCGGCGGGGCGTTCGTGGAGCGTGAAGCCGTCGCGGCCGCAGAAGACGATGCGCCCCTTGCCGGAGAACTTCTTCCGCCACTCGATCACCTCAAGCTTCGCGGACGGGCCGCCGTCGAGCCGCACCTCGTAGTCCGTCACCGCCTTCTGCACGATGACGGGCGAGACGGGAATGCCGCAGTACCACACCTGCACGCCGGGGTATGCCTTAAGGTAGAGCGCGAACTTCGCGGCGAGCGCCTGCACCGCCGGGCCCGGCGCCGTGAGCGAATCCGCCGTCGCGCGGACGCCGGTGATGGAAACCTCCGTCCCCGTCGCGGGCCCGGGCGACGTCTGTTCGATGTGGAACACGCCCGGCTCGGACGCATCCCCCTCCAGCGCATAGGAGAGGAGGTTCCCGCCCACCTGCATCGTCGTGCGCCACGCGACATGCGTCCCCAGCGCAAACGCCTTGAAGCGGCCGCACCCGTGGCGCCCGTGGAGACGGCGGTGTTCGCGCCGCGTCGTCGTGCCCTCCGCCATCTTCCAGCTACCGCCAAGGGAACCGAACGTCTCCTCCGCCCGGAGGATGTCGATGCCGCTCCCGTCGTCCGAGACGCGGATCTCGTCGATTCCGCCAAGCGCGTTCTGCACGAGGTCGATCCGCACCTCGCGCGCATCCGCGTCCAGCGCGTTCCACACCAGTTCCTCGATGGCCGAAAGCGGCGCCGCGCTCGCAAGCGAGGCGACGTGGTCGGCGCGCGCCTGGACATAGATGGCGCGGCTCATCGCGCCCCCTCTTCGTTCGGGCGCCTCTGTTCGGAAAGCATCCTCTGTCTTCGCATGGACCGCATTATACCATTTTTGCGCCCTCAAGGAAGCACGCCGTACACGCTTGGGGAATGGAACCGGGCGCAACGCACGGCAAGGATCCGGTCCGACCGGGGTACAGGTCAGGAAACCGTCACGGCACCGGCCCGGAGGACGGTGGACGTACCATCCTCAAGGACGCGCACGACGGTGGAGGGGACGCCGCCGGGGGAGAGGCCGTCGTCCACCACGAGGTCGGCGGAAAGCCCCACGTCCGCCAACGCCTGCGGGGCGTCGGTTGCGGCGCGCCGCCCCGAAAGGTTCGCGCTCGTCACGCGCAGGACGCCCCCGCAACGGCGGAGCAGTTCGCGCGTCCAGGCATGGTCCGGCACCCGGAAGCCCTCCGGGCCCACCACCACGGTCAGGGCGCCGGGCCAGAACTTCGCAAGGCGGTCCGGCACCGCGTAGCCAAACGCCCGCACGGCCGCCACGTCCGCCGCGAGAAGCGCGATCGGCTTCTGCGCCGCGCGGCCCTTGATCGCATAGAGGCGCGCCACGGCGGCCGGAAACGCCGGATGCGCGGCAAGGCCGTACACGGTGTCCGTCGGGATGACCGCGACGCCGCCCGCGTTCAACACGCGCGCGGCGTCCGCAAGGCCCTTCTCATCCGCCCGGACGAGCATCAGGCCCTCTTCAGCTGCGGGAAGAGGACGACGTCGCGGATGGAATCGCAGCCCGTGAGGAACATCACGAGGCGGTCGACGCCGAAGCCGAGCCCGCCCGTCGGGGGCATGCCGACTTCGAGGGCGCTGATGAAGTCCTCGTCGATCTTCTCGGTGTCCTCGCCGGCCTGGTGTTCGAGGGCCCTGCGCTGTTCAAGCGGATCGTTCTGCTCGGTGTAGCCAGGGCAGAGCTCGCGGCCCGCGACGACGAACTCGAAGACGTCCACGAGCGAGGGGTCGTCCGGGCACGTCTTCGCGAGCGGCACGAACTCGCGCGGGACGCGGATGACGAACGTCGGCTGCATGAGGTTCTTCTCGATGAGCTTGTCGTAGACCTCGTGCGTGAGCATCAGCTCGGTCGTCACGCCGTCGAGTTCCAGGTTCGTCTCGGTCTCGCGCCCCTTCGCCTTCGCCTTTTCGAGCTGCGTCTCGAACGGCAGCTCGAACCAGTCGTCGCCCATCAGCTCCTTCACGAGGTCCTTGTACGCGACGCGGCGGTAGGGCGGCGTGAAGTCGATGGGGATCTTCTTTTCGCCGTACTCGATCACGCGCTTGCCGATCACGGTGTCGCAGAGGTGCGGCAGAAGCCCCTCCATGATCGCCTCCATCGACGTGCGGTCGCCGTAGGCCTCGTAGATCTCGCAGACCGTGAACTCGGGGTTGTGCGTGCGATCGATGCCCTCGTTGCGGAAGTCCTTGCCGAGTTCGAAGACCTTGTTCATGCCGCCCACGAGGAGGCGCTTGAGGTAGAGCTCGGGGGCGATGCGCATCACGCAGTCCTTGTCGAGCGCGTTGTAGTGCGAGAAGAACGGCTTCGCGGCGGCGCCGCCGGCCTGGTCCTGGAGGATGGGCGTCTCGACTTCCACGAAGCCCTTGCCCCACAGGTATTTGCGGATCTCCATCAGGAGGCGCGAGCGCGTGAAGAAGCGCGCACGGCTTTCGTCGTTCACCATCAGATCGACGTAGCGGCGGCGGTAGCACTCCTCCTGGTCCGCAAGGCCGTGGAACTTCTCCGGCGGCTGCTCCAGCGCCTTGGCGAGCAGGTCCCACTCCTTCACGACGACGCTCTTCTCGCCCTTCTGGGTGGTGAAGAGGACGCCCCGGATGCCGATGATGTCGCCGAGGTTCAGCTGCTTGAAGCCCGCGAACATCTTCTCGCTCAGCTCGTCGCGCTTGAAGATGACCTGGAAGCGGTCCGTGCCGTCGTTGAGCGTCGCGAAGTTCATCTTGCCCATGCGGCGGATCATCAGCAGACGTCCGGCGACGCGCACCTCGGCCCCTTCCGTGAACGTGGCCCGCACGTCCTTGAGGTCCGTATGCGGGAACTTGTGGCCGTAGGGGGTGAAGCCCAGGTCGGCCAGGGCCTTCATCGAGGCCAGGCGGTTCGCGCGGTATTCGTTCGTCTGCTGTTCCATTCTGTACTCACTCTCCTTGAAAAACGGCGCAGATTATACTCTTTCCCCCCTGCATCCGCAATCTGCAAGCGGATGCAGGGCACGCGCGCCGCACGTCCTACAGGTTCGCGAACGGATTGCAGCAGAAGCCGCTCGAAAACGACCGCCCGCCGTGTTCCCCGCCCACGCGCTTCGGTCCGCTCGAAGAACTCCCGCGTCCCCCGCCGCCGTGGCCGCCGCCGCCGTGGCCGCCGCCCCGCGCACCGCCGCCGCCCACGCCCGCCACGGGACGCGGCTGCGTGCGGGCGGAGAGCGAGATGCGCTGGCGCGCCTTGTCGACGCCGATCACCTTCACCTTGATCCTGTCGCCCACCTTCACGACCTCGTTCGGGTCGCGGATGAAGCGGTCGGCGAGTTCGGAGACGTGGACGAGGCCGTCCTGGTGGACGCCGATGTCCACGAACGCGCCGAACGCCGCGACGTTCGTGACGATCCCCTCCAGCGTCATCCCCTCCTGCACGTCGTCGATCGTCGTCACGTCGTCGCGGAACGCGGGCTTCTCGAAGACCGCGCGCGGGTCGCGCCCCGGCTTCTTCAGTTCGGAGACGATGTCCTTCAGGGTCGGCTCGCCCACGTCGTTCGTGATGTAGCGCCGCACGTCGATTTTGTCCGCCAGCTGCGCGTTGCCCACAAGCTCGCCCACGCCGACGCCGAGATCCGCCGCCATCGTCTCCACGAGCGCGTAGCGCTCGGGGTGGACGGCCGAGGCGTCGAGCGGGTTCGCGGCCCCCCGGATGCGCAGGAAGCCCGCGCACTGCTCAAACGCCTTCGCGCCGAGTCCCGTGACCTTCAGCAAGTCCCTGCGGCTCTTGAACGCGCCGTTCTCGTCGCGCCACGCGACGATGCGCTTGGCGAGGGAAGGCCCCACGCCGGAAACGCGCGTGAGGAGCGGCGCGGAGGCCGTGTTCAGCTCCACGCCGACCCTGTTCACGCAGCTCACCACCACCTCGTCGAGCTTCGCGTCGAGGAGCGGCTGGTGGACGTCGTGCTGGTACTGTCCCACGCCGATCGCCTTCGGCTCGATCTTGACGAGTTCGGCGAGCGGGTCCTGGAGACGCCGCCCGATCGAGATCGCGCCGCGCACGGTGAGGTCGAGGTCGGGGAACTCCGCGCGGGCGGTCTCGCTCGCGGAGTAGACGGACGCCCCGCTCTCGCTCACGCTCACCACCATCACGTCCTTCGCGCCGATGAGCTTCAGCACGTCGCGCACGAACGCCTCCGTCTCGCGCCCCGCCGTGCCGTTCCCCACCGCCACCGCCTCGGGGTGGAAATGCTCGACGATCTTCGCGAGCGTCTCCTGCGCCTCGGCCGTGCGCTGCATCGGGTAGATGACCGTGTTGACGAGGAACTTGCCCGTCGCGTCGAGCATCGCCACCTTGCAGCCCGTGCGGATGCCGGGGTCGATCGCGAGGACCTTCTTCTCGCCGAGCGGCGCCGCGAGGAGGAGGTGGCGCAGGTTCTCGGCGAACACCTCCACCGCCTGGCGGTCGGCCTCCAGCTTCTTCTCCACGTTCACGTCGATCTCGCAGCTCGGCGCAAGGAGGCGCTTGTAGGCGTCCTCCACGGCGAGATGCAGGTTCGCGTCGTCGCCCGCGCCCACGATCTCCGCGATGCGCGCGACGAGCGGCGCCTTGTCCACGACGAGGCGCACCCAGAGGACGCCCTCCTTCTGGCCGCGCCGGATCGCGAGGAAGCGGTGGCTCGGGATCTCGGCGATGGGCTCCTGGAAGTCGTAGTACTGCTCGTACTTCGTGGGCGCGGACGGCTTGGGCGTCACGACTTCGCTCGTCACGACGGCCTTCTTCGCGAAGGCGTCACGCACGAGGCCACGCACGTCCGCGAGGTCGGCGATGCGCTCGGCGAGGATGTCGCGCGCGCCCTGCAGCTCCTCGTCCGTCCCCTCGTAGGGAGCGTGGTCCCAGATCTTGTCCGCGAGCGGCTCCAGCCCCTTCTCCTTCGCGATCATCGCGCGCGTACGGCGCTTCGGCTTGTAGGGCTGGTAGAGGTCTTCGAGGGCGTTCTTCTGCATGCACGCCTCGATCTTCGCGCGCAGCTCGTCCGTGAGCTTGCCCTGCTCCTCGATGGTCTTCAGGATCGTCGCGCGGCGGTCCTCCAGCTCGGCGTAGTAGCCCAGGCGCTCCTGGATCTTCGAGATCTGCACCTCGTCGAGGTTGCCGTGGACCTCCTTGCGGTAGCGGGCGATGAACGGAATCGTGTTCCCCTCGCCCAGCAGCTTCGCGACGGCGGCGATCTGCCCGCCGGGAATCCCCAGTTCGGCCGAAAGGCGCGGCAGCACCTTCTGCGCAGTCAAGTCGTTCGTCATGTCTTCCGATCTTCTCTTCGTAGGTTCCTCGGTGAAAATCCATTCCCACCCGGACTCCGCACCGGACGGGAATATTTAGTTTACCATTTCCGGCGCACGCCGACCAGCGCGCCGCGCGCCGCGACGCCCTCCAGCGAGATTATTACGCAGTGAAATCTCATCTTGCGGCGACGCGACGGCTTGTGGCGGGGTGCGGGACATGCGAAGCCTGGGCGCGCGTCCCTCCCTAGGCGCGTCAACTTTGAGAAACAATCTCCGCGTCTCCGCGCGCTCCGTGTTGATCGGTCGGATGGCGCGGGTCCTTCGTGCGCCGGGCCTGTTCGGACGCCACGCGCCGAGGGCGGCGGAGCCTTGCGCCCTGTCTCGGAATAACGAGTCGGGACAAGGGCGCTAGCGCACGAGGAGAAGCGTGCCGCCCGTGTTGGGGACGCGCAGCCAGAGTTCGCGGCCGCTGTCCCGCAACTGGAGGAACGAGCCCGACGGCAGGGTCGCGCCCAGCTCGTCGAGGTCGTCGACCGCCACCCGCTTCGCGGCGCGCATGAGCATCACGCCCCCGCCGCCCGCCGCCGAGAAAGCCTTCACGTCGGCCTCCAGGCGCGTCGTCTTCGCGATGACGATCTCGCCGTCCGAGCCGGACACCTCCACGACCGGCTGCGTCCAGCCGTCCTCGGGGACGTCGAAGAAGAGCGTCGTGTCACGCTTCGGGCTGTCGCCATGCACGTTCGCGCCGAGCATGACGCTCCCGCCGGCCCGGCGAAACTCAAGCCTCGGCTGCGCGCCGTGGAACGCAAGGCGGTTGCCTTCCGCCCGCCGGACGACGGAAAGGGTCGAGGGGAACGAAAACTCCTCGCGCACGACGAGCGTGCCGTTCGAGATCACGACGGCGTTGGTCGAGCCGTTCACGCGGAAGCGGTACAGGCTCAGCGTCGCGCCGTCGCCGACGGTGAGGGACGACGCGCCGGCATCCCCCAGGGCCATCGTGGAGTCGCCGCAAAACATCGTCGCCCCGTCCTCGACGGCGAAGTGGTTGTTCGCGGCGCTCGTGCCGACGTTGACGTAGCCGTCGTTGACCCCCTCGTGCCCGTGCGTCCACTGCGTCCCCTTCCCGCGCACGACGACGCGCAGGCCGTTTGAGCTGACGACGTTCAGGTTCCCCGCGCTCTCCACGAGGCTGTTCCCGCCGATCGCGTAGGTGAAGGCCGCGAGGCGCCCGGGCGCCGGCTTGGGGAAGGTGACGCTCTGCAGGTGCATCTCAATGTGGTCGAGCGTAAACGAGCAACCCGCGCCCCACGAGCCGACGTTCAGCTTCTTGAGCGGGTTGAACGCGAGGCGGCCCTCCCCGCAGCCGACGATCCGGATATGGCAGTCGTCCGAGGCATGCGTATCGCCGGCCTGCGCCGCCTCGGTGCCGTAGCCGACGTAGATGCCGCCGTCCGGGACCTCCAGCGCCTCCGACACGCCAAGCGTCATCCGGTTCCCCGATCCGCCGGCGTGGCCGCACGAGAGCGTCTGGGCCACGAGCCGGCGCGTCCCCATGACCGTCACCGTGTTGTTCGACCCCCACACCCCGCAGGAGAGGTCCTTGAACGTCATCGTGTCCGTGTCCGAAGCCTCCAGGTAGTTGTTGGTGGACCACGCCTCCTCGCCGATCAACGTACTCGCCGCCGAGGCGTCGAAGGCCGCCGCCGACAGGACGCGCATCCCGTTGCCGACGCCGGCCCGGCCGACGTACAGCTTCGGCCCCCGTGCGCAGAACGAGCCGTTCGTCCCCACCGTGAACACGTTGCCGCGCGGCGCGTCCGCGCCCTCCCTGCCCGCCGCGGCGATCCACACGGCGGCCGTGACGGCGCCGCCGTCCGAGACGTCGAGCGTGTTGAACGAGCTGCCGACGCGCATGCCCTCCTTCGGCGTCCCGCTGCCGAGCTCGATCTTCTGCGCGTCAAGCGTGCCGCCCGCCGTCACCACGACGCGGTTGGAGGGCGCGCAGGGCCGCCCGCCGACGTAGAGGTTCCACTTCAGCGTGACATGGCCGCCCGCCGCGACCAGACGGTTCTCGCCCTTCTCAGGGGCAGCCGCGTCGTCGTTGGCGCGCCCAAGGTTGACGTTGCCCGCGAACGTCGCCGTCGCGCCCGAGGCGACGCAGACGACGCCCCCGCGCCCGTTCTGGCCGATGTTGAACGGGTCCGAAGCCGTCTCGAAGGCGCCGCCGTCGTTGACGAGGATCGCGTTCCCTTTCGAATTCGAGGTATTGCCGACATGGGCCTGGGTGGTGGACGTCGCCGTCCAGCGCGAACCCGCCCCGCTGACGAGGAGCGTGTGGCCGTTGCCGTCCCAGCCGACGCTCGTGCGCCCGGTGGCCGTCAGCGTCGCGCCGTTCGTGAGGCACACGAAGGACGCATCGCCGCTGGCCCGCCCCACGTTCGCGTCTCCGTCGACCGTCCACGTGCCGCCGTCAAGCGTGAGGTGGCCGCGCGCGTCGGTCTGCCAGCTTTTCGCCGTCCACGCATGCGCCCCCAGCGCGAACACGAACGGCGCGTCCGAGCCCGGCGAGAAGACGAAGGCGCCGGTCGCCAGATCCGCCTCGGTCGCATACTGCCCGGGCGCCGCCGCCGGGCCGATCCGGGCCTCGTCCGCAGGGCCCGGCAGACCGCCCGACCAGTTGCCGGGCGTGGACAGCAGGTGGTCGTCCGCCGCGCCGGTGAAGGTCGCCGCCGAGCCGCCCAGGGCGCAGGCGGCACAGAGGAGCGTGCCGAGCAGGGTCGTTCCGTTCATGGTCATTCTCCTTTCCGTTCAAGGCCCGCGCGCGTGAAGTCGAAGGGCGCGAAGCCAATGCGCGCGAGGACGGCCCGCGATCCGGGCGTGAAGCGGAAGTCGCGCGCGGCGGGGTCCACGAAGAGCGGATCGCCCAGCAGGTCCCCCTTCACGTCCCCGCCCCGGCTCCAGTCCGCGAAGGCAAGCGGCTGCGGCTGCCTGTCCTTCGGCCCCGGCGCCGGGCGCACCTTCGCCTCGCCGTTGACGCAGCACCACAGATTGCTCGTGAAGAGCATCGTGCCGGGCCGGCGGTCGAAGCCGTAGTCGCGGTAGGCGAGGCACGGCTCGCGCACGTCCCAGTACGGCTCGGCCATGTCCCACCACACGATGTTGCGCGTGAATTCGAGCATCCTGAACGGCTCGGCGCGCCCCACGTTCACCATGTGGTTGGCGAGGCCGGCGGCGAAGATGTTGTTCGACACGACGTTGTCCCGGCCGTAGTGGAAGACGAAGCCGCCGTCCGGCGCGTCGTAGCAGAGGTTGTTGTAGGCGGTGATGCCCGTCGAGCCCTGGTCGAGGTAGAGGGCCCAGCGGCAGAACGTGCAGCCGTCGATGCGCCGGATCACGTTGTCGTGGATGCGCGTGCCGTCCTGCCGCCCGAGCGTGTAGATGCCGGCCATGTCCGTGAGGCACCCCAGGCCGATGTCCTCGATGAGGTTGAAGGAGAGGTCGTTGCGCACGCCGACGCCGCCGTAGCCCCAGTTCCACCCCATCGAGACGCCCGAGTAGAGGATCCTGCGGATGTGGTTGTGCGTGAAGACAGAGTCGCGCGGCTCGCCGATCCAGAGCCCCACGCCGCACGGGTTGACGTGCCCGCAGTCCTCGACGAGGCAGTTCCGCACGAGGAGGCGCGCCGAGACCTTCGCCCTGTCCGTGCCGCCCGCGCGGATGCCGCCGGAGCCACAGTCGTAGACGTGGCAGCGCACGATGCGGCAGTCCTGGCACGCATCGCGGAACCACACCGCGTAGCCGCCCGTGTGGCGGAACGTGCAGTCCTCGAAGGCGCAGGCGCGCGCCGCGTCGAAGACGACGGCGGCCTCGTCGTCGAAGCCCGCCTGCATCGGCTCCT
>OIZT01000597.1_pt1 | contig 21247 bp, 21 predicted proteins | sample 1588611 | NCBI WGS metagenome assembly OIZT01 (sample SAMN03283278) | human gut metagenome | biome: human-associated habitat; material: feces | host: Homo sapiens | place: Peru | collected 2012
GAACCGGCCATATCGTTGTTGGCATGGTCACCTGCAACGACCATCAGCGGGCGCAGAACGACCTTGGTGTAGCCTGCAGCCTTCACGGCCTCGATGACGTTCTCGCAGGCAGTCTCCTCCGGCTCGCCCTCAACGGTGCCAATGAACACATTGTCATAGCCCAGAGTCTGCATGGTGGTCTGCATCTGGCTGTAGCTCACCTTTGCGGTGTGAGAGGTGCCGTGGCCCATAAAGACAAAAGCGACCTTGTCCGCAGCAGCGGCGTCCAGACTGTCGTAGCCGGCTTCCTTCACGGCAGCAGCGGTGACAGCCTTGGCAACGTCTTCCTTATCCTGATTGATGACGGTGGCATCGGAGCCGACCTCACCCAGCATGGGCTCGGCAACCACGATGGTCTCGATCTTGTCCTTGTACTCCTCCAGAGCCTCGCACATCTCGTCGTACTCAGCGCCGTGCATCAGGTGGGTGGGCTGCACGACCAGAGTCTTCACGCCGTTGGCAACGGCACGGTCCAGAGCCTGCTCCATGTTGTCGATCTTCTCGCCGTCACGGGCCTGGACATGGTTGATGATGATCTGTGCGGTGAAGGCGCGGCGGACGGACCAGTCGGGGAAAGCCTCAGCCAGAGCATCCTCAATGCCCTTGATGTCTTCCACACGGCTGTCGTTGAAGGAAGTACCGAAGGAGACGACCAGCAGCTCCTTCTCGCCGATCTCGTCCTGATTCCGGGGGTCATCCAGAGAAGCATCGCCGGTGTCGCGGCCGAAGTACTCGGGGCTGGCCTCTTCGCCCTCGACCAGCTCCTTCTGAGCATCGGTCAGGGCGTCCCAGGCAGCCTTGGCGGCCTCACACTGGGCGTCGGTCTCGTCGTTGCGGGTCTGGACATAGATGGCGTCGATCAGAGCAGCAACCTCATCGGCAGCAGCCTGGTCAATTTCCTCCTGAGACTGGGTAGCCTCAGTGGCAGCCTCGGTGGTAGCCTCGGTAGTGGCCTCCGTGGTGGCAGCCGCAGTGGTAGCAGTGGTGCTGTTGCCGCCGCAGGCAGCCATGGACAGAACCATGCAAACGCCCAGCAGCAGAGCAATCAGTTTTTTCATGGTGGATTACCTTCTTTTTCAAAATTTCCTCTGAATAAAATATAAAAGCGGCTGCATCTCCGCAGCCGCGCTTCCTGGCAGTACGGTACACAACAAGTTATGTACACCAGCGGGAAGGTCGATTTGTAGACAGCAAACCGGAGATTCCACACAAAGGCAGGTCTCCTGACTCGGTTCACCGCTTTCTTCCCTTCCCAGTTTCCCAGTGGGTCTCACCCCCGGCAGGACCTTGCCGGGACCGTAAGAAAGCTCCCCATCACAGTGACTGCATCGTTCCGGACTTGCACCGGATTCCCTTTTCACCGCCCAGAACGGGCGACACCTCTGTGCTGCTTTTATATTTATTCAGACGTGAGGCATTATACCACGGGTAGGGACGTTTGTCAATCGCTGCCAGCTGCTGTATTTTCTTTCTTTGTCTTGACATTTCACTCAAAATATACTATGATGATGGAACTTTTGTGTTCTATTTTTCGATTTTTTAGGAGGTACCATGTTATCCAGATACGTAGGTGACCGTGCCTTTTACCGGCGGGTATTTCAGGTCGCCATTCCCATCATCATCCAAGTCGGCATTACCAATTTTGTATCCCTGCTGGATAACATTATGGTGGGCCAGGTGGGCACCCTGCCCATGAGCGGTGTTTCCATCGTCAATCAGATCATTTTTGTGTTCAACCTGTGTATTTTCGGTGCCTCCTCCGGGGCGGGTATCTTCACCGCCCAGTTCCACGGCAGCGGGGATGATGAGGGTATCCGCCACACCTTCCGGTTCAAGCTCTTCATCTGCACCTTGATTTCTCTGGCCGCGGGACTGATTTTCTTCCTGGGGCAGGACAGCCTCATCGGCCTCTATCTCACCGGCGAGGGCACCGCCGAGGATGCTGCCCAGGTCCTGGCCTACGGCAAAGACTATCTGGCCGTCATGCTCTGGGGGCTGCTGCCTTTTGGCCTGGCCAACGCCTATGCCGGAACCCTGAAAGAGAGCGAGGAGACCTTTGTCCCCATGGTCGCCGGTGTCACTGCCGTGTTTGTGAACCTGGGACTCAATTACGTGCTCATCTTCGGCCATTTCGGCGCTCCCGCCATGGGGGTCCGGGGGGCGGCACTCGCCACGGTGATTTCCCGGTACGCGGAGCTCCTTCTGGTAGCCGCCTGGACCCACCGGAATGGGGCAAAGCACCCCTTCATCCGGGGCGCTTACCGGTCCTTCGCCATTCCCTCCCCTCTTTTGAAGACCATTGTCATCACCGGAACACCTTTGCTTATGAACGAAACGCTGTGGTCTCTGGGTGTGGCCTTCATGAACCAATGCTACTCCACCTGCGGCCTGGACGTGGTCCCCGCCACCAACATCTCCAGCACCCTGATCAACCTGTCCAGCGTGGTCTACCACTCCCTGGGTGTCAGCGTTGGCATCCTTATGGGTCAGATGCTGGGCGCCAGAAAGCCGGAAGCAGAGGTCCGGGACTTCAACCGGAAGCTCATCGCCTTTTCCGTTTCGATGGGTGTCCTCTTCGGTGGCTTTATGGCCCTGGGCTCCGGTGTTTTCCCCAATATATACAACACTACCGACACCGTCCGGGCGCTGGCCCAGGACCTGATCCTCATCAGCGCCCTTGTCATGCCCTTCCAGTCCTTCGCCAACGCCACCTATTTCACCCTCCGCTCCGGCGGAAAAACCTTCATCACGTTTCTCTTTGACAGCGGCTTTATGTGGATCTGCTCCATTCCCCTGGCCTTCTGCCTGAGCCGCTTCACAGCCTTACCGATCCTGCCCCTCTTTGCCATCTGCCAGATGCCGGATGTGCTAAAATGCGTGCTGGGAAGCTGGATGCTGAAAAAAGGAAGCTGGATACATAGTTTGGCGTAGATTTTTTCCCGGAAAAGTCAATCCAACTACATTTAATTATGTTTTCGAGGTAACAAATATGAATAATGTTATAATTTTCGGCGGCGATCATTATAATTCCTTAGGTGTTGCAAGAGTTTTTGGGGTAAATGGAATCAAGCCATGCGGAATTCTTGTTGTACCAAAAGGCTCGGAAAAGCTCTGCTACGCTAGATTTTCTAAATATTGGAAACAAGTATGGACTGTAGAAAACGAACAGGAAGGTATCCATCTATTATTAACGCTCAAAACATCTGAAAAACAGGTTGTAATCCCTACTTCAGACAAAGCAGAAACAGAAATAGACAAGAATCTAAGCTCTTTGGGGAACTATTACTACCTTCCAAATATAAATGATACAGAATCTGCTGTCCAAATTCTGATGAATAAGTTTGAGCAGAATAAATGGGCAAACAAAATTGGTCTAAAAACCGCAAAAACCTGGATTCATGCTTTAGATGCTCCCCTTCCTGAAAATCTCACTTTTCCATGTATTCTAAAACCCGTTGCAAGTAGCGAGGGCGACAAAAGAGATATATGCAAATGCTCTAATACTCAGGATCTCCATAACGCACTTGATAATCTGCGTCAAAAACAATATAAGCGAATACTAATCCAAGAGTTTTTGCAAAAAGATTATGAAATGGAGCTGTGGGGCTGTATCCCCAAAAACAGTAAAAAAATCCCATATCTGCTCTCCAAGCATTTGCGTGAGTGGCCAGTTGTTGGAGGCTCTGTATCCTGTCACCAATTTTTACTGGATGCGGAGATTCGAAAGGAATCTGAACGAATTCTTTATTTAATCAAGGATAACGGTTACACTGGAAATATTGATATTGAGTTATTCATGATTCAGGGAGAAGTTTATTTAAATGAAGTTAATTTCAGAAACAGCGGCGACGTGTACGCCTGTTTTCACAACAAAGTATTTTATCCATTGATTTGGTATCTGGATATCCTTGGCGAGGATGTCTCCACTTTGAATTCGGAATACTCCGACAAATACTACGCAATGAACGAAATCACAGATTTCAAGCAGGTCCTTGCAAAAAATATTTCTCTGAAAGAATGGTCACATTATTTATTCAATTGTAAAGATTTTGCATTTTATTTTTCATCTGACATGAAGCCTGCAATTGTGTACATACTCCGGATCATCCAAAGAAAATTGGGCAGACTCTTCGGAAAATAATACAGCCATTTGTCTTTTTCTCCTCAAATATGCCCAGCATCAAATCATCCGCAGACCCGTTTTCCAGGCCTGCGGATGAAATTTTATTGATTTGTCTCCAGCAATATCTTCCCGTCCTCCATCCGGGCGGAAATACCGGTAATAGGACTTTCAAAGCTGTCAATGATGACTTCGCTGATGGGGTCCTCCAACTCCTGCTGAATAAATCTGCGCAGGTTTCTGGCACCATAGGTCACGGAATAAGCGCCATCCACCAGATGATCCCGAACATCCTCTGTCCATTGGAAGGTCAGGCCCCGCTGAGAAAGGCTCTCCCGGAGCTCTCTGAGCATGATGTCGGCAATGCCGGCAAAATGCGCTTTGCTCAGGTGGTTGAAGGTAATGATCTCGTCCACCCGGTTGATAAACTCGGGGCGCAGGAAGCTCTGCAGGGCCTTCATGGTCTTGCCCTTCACCTGCTCTTCATCGGTGCGGCCGAAACCCATGCTGCCTACATTGCCATCGGACCCGGCATTGGTGGTCATAACGATGACGGTATTTTCAAAGCTCACAACTCTTCCCTGGGCGTCGGTAATACGTCCGTCGTCCAGCACCTGCAGCAGGATATTCATTACATCCGGATGGGCTTTCTCGATCTCATCGAAAAGGACCACGCTGTAAGGCTTCCGGCGGATGGTCTCCGTCAGCTGGCCTGCCTCGTCATAGCCCACATAGCCGGGAGGAGAGCCAATGAGCTTGGCCACAGAGTGCTTCTCCATGTACTCGGACATATCTACCCGAACCAGCGCATCCACGCTGTCGAACATGTCGTCCGCCAGTCGCTTCACCAGCTCCGTCTTGCCTACGCCGGTGGGACCGGCAAAGATGAAGGACACCGGACGGCGCTTGGGAGAAATACCCACCCGGTTCCGGCGGATGGCACGGCACACAGCCTCCACCGCGTGGTCCTGGCCAACGATATGGGCCTTCAGCCGATCCTCCATACCCTTCAGCTGCTTATACTCCTGGGCCTTGATCTTAGAGGCTGGGATCTTAGTCCACAGCTCAATGATCCGGGCCAGATTATCAATGGTCACCGAGGGGGGCGGCACCTGTTCCAGGGCTTCAATTTCCCCGGATAGCTTCTGCAGCCGCATACGCAGCATGGCCAGTCGTTCATAATCCGTATTGTCCGGGTCATCGTTGAGCATCTGCAGCTCCAGCTCGTAGTCGTTCCGCTCCTTTTTCTTCTCTGCCAACAGGGAAATCTCCTTGCTGTGCAGATTCACGTCGGAACAAGCCTCGTCCAGCAGGTCGATGGCTTTGTCCGGCAAGAACCGGTCCGTAATGTACCGCTCGGAAAGGACCACGCACTGGCGGGCGATTTCCGGAGAAATCGTGACTCCGTGAAACTGGGCATAGGTTTTGGCAATGCCCTGGAGGATCTGGCTGGACTCCTCGATGTTGGGCTCCGCCACACTCACCGGCTGGAACCGGCGCTCCAGAGCCGCATCCTTTTCGATGTACTTTCTGTATTCATGATAGGTCGTCGCGCCGATGACTTGAATTTCTCCCCGGGACAGGGGCGGCTTCAGAATATTGGCAGCATTCATGCTGCCTTCCGCGTCTCCGGCTCCCACCAGATTGTGGACTTCGTCAATGACCAGGATGATGTTGCCGCACTCCTTGATTTCGGAAATCAGGCTCTTCATCCGGCTCTCGAACTGGCCACGGAATTGAGTACCTGCCACCAGGGCGGTCAGATCCAGCAGGAAGACCTCCTTGTCCCGAAGCTTGTAGGGCACATTTCCCTCCACGATCCTTTGGGCCAGGCCCTCGGCAATAGCGGTCTTGCCCACGCCGGGTTCACCCACCAGGCAGGGATTGTTTTTCTGGCGGCGGTTCAGGATCTGAATGACCCGCTCTGTCTCCACATCCCGGCCGATGACCTTGTCCAGCTTGCCCTCCCGGGCCCGGGCGGTCAGGTCCATGCAGTAGTTATCCAGGAATTTATGCCTACTCTTTTTTTGCTTTTTTTCCTGCTGAGCGGTGCCCTTCTCCTTTTCGGCAGCCTGACCGGGCTTGGGCAGATTCCCACCGAAAAGCTGATTCATCAGGGGGAAGGTTGCGGTCTGGCTGTCTGCCTCATCCTCTTCCCCTTCGGAGGTATCCCGCTGGCCGAACATAGAGCTCATTTCATCGGTGATCATATCCAGGTCTTCATCGGAAAGGCCCATCTGCTTCACCGCCTGGTCAATTTGGGGAATCCCCAGGCTCCGGGCGCACTTCATGCAGTAGCCCTCGTTCAGCGTAACGCCATTTTCCACCTTGGTGATGAAGATCACCGCCACGTTCTTCTTGCATTTACAACACATTTTTGGCTGCATAGCCGTCAACTCCTTCAAAGGCGGCTCTTCTGCCGCCCTGGCTCTCCGCAAACCGCAGAAAACCATTTTGTTTTCTAAAGAGTATAGCACACATTTCGGAAAAAAGGGAAAACAAATTATTAACGAGACACACAGGGCCGGAAAGCACTCGCTTCCCGGCCCCTGGCATCAAGCAGCCACCATATTTTTTTGGAGTCCTCTGTGCTTCACCGCCAGATACAGCATGGTTCCCAGCACCATCACCACGGCGAGCTCCCCCAGTGCCACATACACAGCGTTGATGACAAAGCCGCCGCCGATGTACTGGGTCAGCTCCCAGCCAACGAGGAACGCATTGGTAATGGCCGGCATGGTGAGTCCCAGCACCGGCAGCTTACCCAGGAGGACATTCCGGGTTTTCCACATGCCCCAGGCCGCCAGGAAGGTCGCCAGGGTGCCCACCACAAAGTCCAGGGGCAGAGTTGCGGAGTAGGTCAGGTTAAAGAGCAGGCAGCCAATACTCAGGCCGGGGATAGCGGCAGGGGTGAAGAAGGCCAGCACGGTCATAGCCTCGGAAATACGCATCTGGATGGCCCAGGTTGTGGTGCCGGGAAGCAGAAAATTCTGCATATGGGTCAGCACAGCGTAGAGGGCGGCAATCACAGCCGCCTGAGTCAGGTAACGGGTCTTGTTCATGTTTCTTTCTCCTTTGGGATATAAAAAGTGGGCGGACAGACCACCCACACGCACAACAAAGAAAATGGACGCGAAGACGCGCCCATCACAAGAAACACAGGGAGAGCCCCGTGAAAATCCTAGTTTTGTTTACCGACAGGATGGTTACGAACTGTCCTATAAATTGTAGGGGGATATTAGCATACTTTTGGCAATTTGTCAAGAGGAATACGTCAAACTCTGCCCTCATCAGGATAATCTGTTTTGGAGCTTTGCGGCCAAATCAGACGCGCTGTAAAGCACGCGGATTATCGTCACGGTATCTCCTCCAACTGTGTAAATTGCGGAATAGTGATCGACAATCACCTGGCGAACATCTTTTGATAGCCCAGGCACAATATCTATAACCTGAAATCGCTCTGGAAATACGTTTAGCGATTCAATCGCTTCTGCGATCCTGTCGTACTGCTTCATCGCTGTTGCGGGTGAAGCCAGCTTCTCCGAAATATAGCGATAAATTTCCTCCATATCTCGAAGTGCCAGGTTTGAAATCTTCACTTTGTATGTTTTCATGCGTGCTGCTTCCTAAATTGCACGAAGGCGGCACCAGCATCCTGCGTATTTCCGGCCTCCATATCGTCCAGCCCTGCCTGAATCGCTTCACGAAGTTGAGTAGCAGTCATTTTGTCTGTATTCACGCTGTCCGGAGCTTTTGGGAGCGCAACAGCGAAGGGAATACTGCCTGTCATTGCGATTTGACGCAAAAACATATCTACCGCTGTAGCCATCGGTACACCCAGCTGCTTTAATACATCCTCTGCCTGCTGCTTCACTGCCGGATTCACCCGGAGATTCATCGTTGTTGTCTTTTCCATGGCGCACGCCTCCTTGCTATTATTGTAACGTATTTTGCGTTACAAGTCAAGAGAGATTTAAGGTATTACAGAGAAAGTGCTTCCATTTCTGCTGCCACAGCAGAAATGGAAGCACTTCAAGGTTTTACGCCAGATAAATCGCCCGGCAAGCCAGCATGGTCTCATAGCAGTCCAGTTTGCTGACCAGCTCCAGGGGGGCGTGCATGCACAGCACGGGGACACCGGCATCTACTGTGACGATGTTCCGGTTGGCCATGTAGGCCGCCACAGTGCCGCCGCCGCCCTGGTCAACTTTGCCCAGGGTAGCGATCTGCCACTTCACACCCGCAGCATCCAGGGTGGAGCGAACATGTTGCATGGCCTCGGCAGAGGCATCGGAAGCGCCGGATTTCCCCCGGGCACCGGTGTACTTGCAGATGGACACACCGTAGTTCAGGGCGCTGTTGTTCCGGCGGTCACAGGTCTCTGCAAAATTGGGGTCAAAGGCGTTGGACACGTCGGCAGACAGGCAGAAGGAGTTGGCGAAGCACTGGCTCAGCTTCACTCCCTGGCCATCGCAGAGGATCTCCATAAAATACTCAAAGGCATGGCTCTGCATACCGCTGATGCCTACGGAGCCGATCTCCTCTTTGTCCGCCAGAATGCACACGGCAGTGTGCTTGGGAGTGGACAGGTCCAGGATGGGCTCCAGCTCGGCGTAGGCGCAGACCCGATCGTCGTGGCCATAGGCACCCAGCAGACTCCGGTCCAGGCCCACCTCCCGGCACTTGCCGGCGGGGACCACAGTCAGCTCCGCAGTGCGGAAGTCTCCCTCCACCATGCCGTACTTCTCGTTGAGCAGCCGCATGATGTTCAGCTTCACCAGGTCACTGCCCTCCCCTTCCAGGGGCTCGGTGCCAAGAATCACGTTCAGCTGCTCGCCGGTGATGCCCTCGGCCAAGGTCTTCTTCATCTGGTCGGCGGCCAGGTGGATCAGCAGATCGGAGACCACCAGGATGGGGTCATTCTCATCTTCGCCGATGGTCACGGTAACCTCGCTGCCGTCTTTTTTACACACCACGCCGTGGATGGCCAGGGGCACACAGGCCCACTGGTACTTCTTGATGCCGCCATAGTAGTGGGTCTTGAAGTAGGCGATTTCGGAATCTTCGTAGAGGGGCTGGGGCTTCAGGTCCAGCCGGGGAGAGTCCACATGGGCGGCGCAGATGTTGGCGCCCTCGCTCATAGGCTCCGTGCCGATGACAGCGATCAGGAAGCTCTTGCCCCGGTTGTTCATGTAGATCTTATCCCCGGGCTTGACCTCCATGCCGGGGACGGCGGGCTTGAAGCCGTGGGCCTCGGCGGCCCTGGTTGCCCAGGCAGTGGCCTCCCGCTCGGTCTTGCAGGCATTCATAAAAGCTGCGTAGCGCTTGCAATATTCGTTCATGGCCTCCCGCTTTTCGGGAGTGTATTCGCTGTAGCCGTTCTTGGGAGCGTACAGCAGGGATTCGCGCAGTTCGTCTGTGGTCATGGTGTTCCTCCTAGTTATTTTGATCGGATACCCAATGTATCCAAAAATGCTCCGCATTTTCTCTGAAATTCCTGAGCCGTGCCATCGTTGGTAAGGACGAAGTCCACCCGGTCCCGGAACCAGCCTTCCTCGTGCTGGGCGGCGATCCGGCTTCTTGCGTAGCTTTCCGAGATTTGGTCCCGGAGCATCAGCCGCCGGATCCGAGCTTCCACCGGGGCTGTTACCGCCACGGTCCTGTCGCAAAGCTCCGCCAGCCCGCCTTCAAAGAGGGCAATGGCATCAATTGCGGCCAGTTCCGGCTGTTTTCTTTTCAGCTGCCCCAGAACCTCCGCCTTTACCGCTTGATGGGTGATGGCGTTCAGGTCCAGCAGGGCCTTTTCGTCGGCAAAGACCAGCTTCCCCAGCTTTTTCAGGACCAGGTTCTCTCCTTCCATAGCCTCCGGAAACCGGGCGGCAATGGAAGTAAGCATCTGCCTGTCTTCCTTCACAAGCCGATGGTAGACGGCATCGCAGTCCAGGACCAGGCCTCCCCGCTCTTCTATGCAATGGAGCAGTGTGGTCTTTCCGCAGCCGGTGCCGCCGGTAATGCCCAGGATCATGCTTCTGCCTCCGCATCCACGATGTGGAAGGCAGCTGCTTTTTTCAGCCGGTTTTGCACGGCATAGGCTACACCGCCGCCTACGGGGCAGCGGGCATAGACCTGGTGGATCGAGGGGTCATCCAAAACCCGCAGAGCGGAGAAGAGGCCGGCACTGAGGGTGTTTACGTCCGATTCCTTGCCATAGGCCAGGGGGTTCAGCCCCCCATACAGGGGCAGCTCCTCCTCGAAGCACAGCACCCGGTCTCCCGGGGCAAAATGGGCATGGATGTACTGGGCAGCCTTCTCCCGGCTCCCTGCTACAATGACCACAGGCTCTGCCGGAGCATAATGCCGGTATTTCATGCCGGGGGCCTTCACCACCGCGTCCTTGTCGATCTGGGCAGTGACGGCCTTGTCGATAACCAGATCCCCCAGGACCTGGGTCAATTGCTCCGGGGTGATGCCGCCGGGGCGCAGAAGCCGGGGCCGGTCCTCAGTCAGGTCCACAATGGTAGACTCTACCCCCACCCGGCAGGGTCCGCCGTCCACAATGGCATCAATGCGGCCGTCGTGGTCATGGCGCACATGCTCTGCCGTGGTGGTGGAGGGCTTGCCGGAAATGTTGGCAGAGGGGGCCGCGATGGGCACACCGGAAAGGGCAATGATCTTTCTCGTCACATCACTGTCCGGGCAGCGGACGGCAACGGTATTCAGCCCTGCCGTAGTCCGCTTGGGCACAATGTCCTTCACGGGCAGCACCATAGTCAGTGGGCCGGGCCAGAACTTTTCTGCCAGCAGGTAGGCGCTCTTGGGGATATCGTGGCAGAATCGTTCCATTTCCCTGGGCTCCGCCACATGGAGGATCAGGGGGTTGTCCTGAGGGCGGCCCTTGGCCTCAAATATTTTGGCAACGGCATTTTCATCCAGGCCGTTGGCTCCCAGGCCGTAGACAGTCTCCGTGGGAATGGCCACCAGACCCCCTTTGCGAATGATCGCGGCGGCAATTTCCGGGGTCTCGGCGGCGTTTGCGTCTAAGAATAAGGTTTCCATATCTCTACCTCACTGTCAAAAAAGGGAGAAAACCCCTTTTCGGCGTTTTCTCCCTTCTTGAAAGCGAAAATTATTCGTTGGGCTGGTTGGCTGCCTCGATGATCTTCACAAACTTCTCGGGCACCAGGGAAGCGCCGCCGATCAGGCCGCCGTCGATGTCGGGCTGAGCCAGCAGTTCAAAGGCGTTCTTGTCGTTCATGGAGCCGCCGTAGAGGATGGAGATGGCGCGGGCATTCTTGGAGGAGTAGAGCTTGCGGACCGCGGTACGGATGCTCTCGCAGACTTCCTCAGCCTGCTCGGGAGTAGCGGTGCGGCCGGTGCCGATGGCCCAGATGGGCTCGTAGGCAATGATGACCTTGCGGATCTTGTCCTCGGGGACACCAGCCAGACCCAGCTTGATCTGCATGGTGATCCACTCAGTGGTAATGCCGGACTCTCTCTGCTCCAGAGTCTCGCCGCAGCACATAATGGGAGTCAGGCCGGCATCCAGAGCGGCCTGAACCTTGGCATTGACATCGGCATCGGTCTCGCCCATGGCGCGGCGCTCGGAGTGGCCGATGATGACGTACTTGCAGCCGGCATCTACCAGCATATTGGTAGCGATCTCACCGGTGTAGGCACCGGAGGCGTTGGCATTGCAGTTCTCAGCGCCAATGCCAATGCGGGTCTCACGGACGGCACGGACAGCGGCGGGAATGTCCACAGCGGGAACGCACAGAGCCACATCGCACCAACGGCCCTTGGGCATGATGGCCTTCAGCTGGGTCATGAACTCCTTGGTCTCGGAGGGGGTCTTGTTCATCTTCCAGTTACCGGCGATGACAGTCTTGCGATACTTTCTATTCATTGTTGATTTCTCCTTGTTGCTTATATGTCTACACTCAAAGCTGAATGTAATCGACTGATTTGATTTACCTCGGGGCGGCAGGACGCTATTCTAAGGGCAGGGGATTTATTCAGAGTTTCCCCAGTTCAAATTACTTATCTTCCAGGCAGGCGATGCCGGGCAGCTCCAGGCCTTCCAGGAACTCCAGGGAAGCGCCGCCGCCGGTGGAAATGTGGGTGATCTTGTCAGCAAAGCCCAGCTGCTCGCAGGCAGCAGCGCTGTCGCCGCCGCCGACAATGGTCACGGCAGCGGAGTCGGCCAGAGCCTGAGCCACAGCGATGGTGCCCTTGGCCAGGGTGGGATTCTCAAACACGCCCATAGGTCCGTTCCAGACAACGGTCTTGGCAGACTTCACAGCCTCGGCAAAGAGGGCCTGGCTCTTCTCGCCAATGTCCAGACCCATCTTGTCAGCGGGAATGGCATCGGCAGCCACGGTTTCCACTTCGATCTCAGCGTCGATGGGGTTGGGGAAAGAAGCGGCAACCACAGCATCCACAGGCAGCAGGAGCTTGACGCCCTTGGCCTCGGCCTTGGCCATCATTTCCTTGCAGTAGTCGATCTTCTCGGAGTCCACCAGAGAAGAACCGATGTTGTAGCCCTTGGCGGCCAGGAAGGTGAAGGCCATGCCGCCGCCGATGATCAGGGTGTCCACCTTCTCCAGAAGGTTATTGATAACGTTCAGCTTATCGGAAACCTTGGCACCGCCCAGGATGGCGACAAAGGGACGCTCGGGATCGGCCAGAGCCTTGCCCATGATGGAAACTTCCTTCTGGACCAGGTAGCCGCAGACGGCAGGCAGATAGTCGGCTACACCGGCGGTAGAGGAGTGGGCACGGTGGGCGGTGCCGAAGGCATCGTTCACAAAGAGATCAGCCATGGAAGCCAGAGCCTTGCTCAGCTCGGGATCGTTCTTGGTCTCGCCCTTCTCAAAGCGGGTATTCTCCAGCAGCATCACTTCGCCGTCCTTCAGGGCAGCGGCCTTGGCCTTGGCATCCTCGCCGACTACGTCCTTCGCCATGATGACGGGCTTGCCCAGCAGCTCGGAGATGCGATCGGCAACTACCTGCAGGCTGAGCTCGGGCTTCCACTCACCCTTGGGCTTACCCATGTGGGAGCAGAGAATGACCTTGGCGTTGTGGTCCACCAGGTACTTGATGGTGGGCATAGCAGCCACGATCCGCTTGTCGGAAGTGATCTTACCGTTCTTGGTGGGGACATTGAAGTCGCAGCGGCACAGGACCCGCTTACCGGCTACGTTGACATCCTCAATGGACTTTTTATTGTAGTTCATAATGACTCCTCCAAATTACCGGGATATTTCCCGCATTTTTCCAAAATCCTTAAGATGTGGGAAGGATAACTGCCGCAGCGCCTCGAAAACCGTCACCGCCACCGCATTGCTAAGATTCAGACTTCTGGCCTCTTCCCGCATGGGAATGCGCACGCAGCTGTCCAGATGGGCCTTCAGGAACTCCTCAGGCAATCCCTTCGTCTCTTTCCCGAAGAGAAGATAGGCTCCATCGTGATATTCCGCCTCGGTATAGCACCGGGGGGCCTTGGTGGACAGGCACCACATTTCCTTCACGTCGTTTCTGGCAAAGAAATCCTGGATATTTTCATAATCCAGCACCTCTACCAGGTTCCAGTAGTCCAGCCCCGCACGCTTGACAGCCTTTTCGGAAATGTCAAAGCCCAGGGGGCGGATCAAATGCAGCCGGCAGCCGGTGGCCGCGCAGGTTCTGGCAATGTTGCCGCAGTTCTGTGGAATTTCCGGCTCCACCAGCACAACGTTCAGCATTCCCATTCCCCACTTTCCAAAAGCACTTACGGACCGGTTTCCCTTTCCATACAGCCCCTATTGTAAGATAATTTCTCCCTAAAATCAATGAGAAAATCGAAAATTTTCAGAATTTTTTCTACCTTGCCCAGAAACTTCTTTTTCGCCGCCGATTTCTTGTGAACTTTGCTCTGATTCAATGGATTCTCCAGGCTTTTCTTTGTATATTCCGGCAATTCTCCCTTGTTATCCCCGTTTTCCGCCCGGAAGAGTGGGATAGGAAAAGCCCTCTCCTGGTCGGAGAGGGCCAATGCTTTCCCCCACAGGGAAGGCGGACGAGAGGATCACCCCACCGCGTCTTCCAGTTCGCCGTCCGTTTCCGTCCAGCTGGCAGCCTCGGCGGTCAGGGTCCGGCCGTCGGAGAGGCGGACGGAAAGCAGCAGACGCAGGGTGCCGCCATCGTCCAGGTCCGGCAGGGACAAGGTCACATCCTGGGCGGAACCTACAAAGCTGCCCTCTGTCTCTCCTTCATCCAGTTCCACAGGGATCTCCGACAGTGTCTCATCCCCCAGAAGCCACAGAAGCTTGGCCTCTTCCACCGTCGAGGGTGTTCCGTCCTGGGTCAGCAGCGGAGCCTGGACGGCAGCGGTTACATCCAGAGTGATCCGGTCCTTGTCGATCTTCGGGTCCAGGGCCAGGGCGCTGGCGTAGCTTTTCAGGCTGCTGGCCAGATAGGTGAGCTTCGGCAGCACCGGATTATCCGGAGTGGTCAGAGCCGTCTGGTCCATAGCCCCATCAGCAGAGGTCAGGACGCAATAGTAGCCGTAGCCATCCTGGGGAGGCAGGGTCAGGCTGGCACGGAAGAGCTCCCCATCCCAATCGGCGGGGATCCTGGCCTCTTCCTGCCCCTCCCGGGACACCACCAGCTCCGCCTTCTGGCCCTCCTCGTGAGCCGAGGGCCGGGCGGTAAAGACAATGGAGGCGGGTTCCCCTTCCCCAGCCCCCCGAGCTTCCAGAGTCCAGCTCTCCAAGCGGGTATTTTTCAGCTGATTCAGCTGGGCTTGCAGAGATTCTACCTGGGCCTGGAGGCTGTTGTTCTCCTCCCGAAGCCGCAGGATCTCCGCTTCATAGTCCTTGGTATTTCCGCCGCAGCCCGTCAGGAGCAGACCCAGCAGCAGGAAAATCGGTACACATCGTTTCATTTACTTGCCCTTTCTTTGCTTTTTTCTTAGAATTCCCACAAAGGCAAAAAGAATCCTTTTTATTTTGTCTCCAAGCCAATAAGCAGGCTGCCCTTCTCCGCATAGTAGCTGCACAGGCCGCCGGACACCGCTACAGAGATATCCGCATCCGGGTAGTGGCCCCGCAGCCGTGCCGCCAGGTCCTGGGCCACCCCTTCATTTTGCACATGGGTGATCCGGACCTTACCGCCCTGGTAGCCGGCCTCCTGCATCTGCTCCAGAATGACAGACTCTGCCCGCTTATCTCCCCGGGCCTTGCCGATGGTGGCCAGAGTCCCCTCCGGAGAAGCGGTACCAATGACCCGTATGTTCATAACGCTGACTGCCGCCGCGGTGACCTTGCCGATCCGGCCATTCTGGGCCAGATTGTGGAGGCTGTGGAGGCTGAAAAACAGCCGGGTATGCCGCATATAATCCTCCGCCTGACGGATGACCTCCTCAAATTCCAGCCCGGTATTCACCAGCTCCCGGAGCTTCTCCAGAAGCAGAAGCTCCTCCGGCCCTGTGGATAAGCTGTCGAAAACATGGACGCTGGCCTCGGGGCTGGCCTGCTGGTACAGATCCGCCGCCACCTTAGCGGAATTGTAGGAGCCAGACAGTCCGCTGGTAATGGTCACGACATACACCGTGTCTGCCCCCTCAAAGGCCTCCAGCCAGGCAGCCACGCTGGGGCAGGCGGTATAGGACCGCCCTTTATAGCTGTGCAGGCAGTCCACCATCTCCCCCACATTCAGCTCCGGGTCGTCAATAAAGGCTCTGCCGTCGTCGGTGGAAATGTGCAAGGGCACCGCCCGGAAGTCCACGCCGGGCAGGGTATACACATCGCAGGAAGAATCCGCTACGAGTCGAATCATAAGAAGTAGCCTCCAAATATCGTTATGGCACCATGGTAACACCGTTTTGCGTAAGTGTCAAATAAATAAAATGTGTACTGTTACAAATGCAGCAGCACTTTGGCGATATTGAAGTAGATCAGAAGCGTTGTGGTGTCCACTTTGACAAGGCTCTGCTTGCCAGACATGGCGCAGCAGATGTGCTCGCTGTCAATGTTTTCCTTTGTGATGCGGATGTAGTGCATTCGTCAGCCTCCAACTTGTGGTTTTGCTATGGTTTATTGTATCTGCTTCTGTTTGGTTTCGCAAGAGGATATCAGTCCACATCCCCCTCCAGCGTCGCGCTGCCAAATTCACCCGCCACCTCTACCGACTGGATCTTCTCAATATTGATGGCGCTGTTGAGCATACAGAGCAAGTCGTCGTGCTCAATGATCCGCTTGAACACGGTATTGTCGGTCAAGTCGTCCATGACCACAAAATCTGTGCCGTCGGTCATGTGGAAGATCAGGGTTTTGATGGCGTCGCCCCGGTCGGCGTAATGGGATGGACGGATCCAGACGCAGAGGGAATTGACGTAGATACCCCCCTGGCCGAAGGTTTTGTAGGGCAGACTGCCGCTGTCCGGGAGGGAGACGCAGACCATTTCATCCATGTGAGCCTGATTGAAGGCCCGGTTTACCAGCATAAAGTATGCCCAGCTTTGCAGATCATCGACATGGGTGGCGATGTCGTCGATCAGGTCGTCGCCGCAGAGGGCACGCATCCGGGCCACGGCCTCGTCGGGTGTCAGCTCCGCCCTCAGTTGCGCTTCTATTTTGGGAAGCTCTACGGACTCCGTGGACCCTTCTGTATAGTCCCGCTTCCCAAAATTGGGGAAGGAAACCAGCAGCTCCGTACCCACCTCCAGGTCCGCCCGGAAGTAGAAAGTGAAGGCCAGGAGATGATCCGTAGTCTTCTCCGGAATCAGGTAAGGCCAGCCATATTGGTTGAAATTCAAATATAGTCCGTGCAGCCCACCGATACGGCCATCGTAATTTACAAGTAGCATATCCTCCGGGATTGGGTTGTCGTGTTCCAAGAGCATGGTCATAAAGCCGCATTGGGTGGCGCTGTCGTAGACATAGGCATCCACCGTCAGCTTGTAGCCAGGGGCAGAAATACTCTTGCCCACAGGGGATACCCATTTTTCCAGTTCCTGGGCCACGGTTTCCTCCACCGGGAGCTTTTCGTAGCCCGGGATAGTCCAGGTTGCTCCCGGCTTGACCGGGTCGGAGCCCTCGCCGGGGGCGGCGCTGTCGAAGCCGGTGTTCTCACCGTAGAGTCCAGCGATCATTTCCTTTGGGCTGCCCCAGAGGATGGTGACGTAAGCCACGGCGCAGCCCACTAAAAGCAGGGTCAAGGCAATGATGGCAGCAATCAGCCAGAGTTTCTTGGTGTGCAGCCTTCTGGATACAGGAGAATCCTGCCGCTCCACCTGGAGGAGGAATTCTGAATCAATGCCGGTCATTCCTTTAAAAAGCTGAAACGAAGTCATTGCAGGCCCTCCTTTTTGAGCGTGTCAGCCAGTTTCTTTCTGGTTCTTTGCAGGATGTACTTGATCTGATTGGCGGACAGCCCTGTCCTCTGGGTGATCTCCGGCTGGGTACTGGCGTAGTAGTAGCGCAGCAGAAAGACCGTGCGGTCCCTCTCCGGCAGGGCCCGGAGGAAGCGGTTCAGAGTGGCTGTCAGCTCCTTGCGCAGCAGCTCCGTCTCCGGGGTCTCCTCCCCCGCCACACACTCCGCCAGCTCGTCCAGCACCAGCTGGGTCTCCCCGCCCCCTCGCTTCCCGGCGGTGTTCTTTCGCCAACGGTCAATGGAGAGGTTCCGGGTAAGCTTGCCCAAAAAAGTGGAAAACCGCTGAGGCCGCCGGGGTGGGATCAGCTTCCAGGCGGAATAATAGGTATCGTTGACGCTTTCCTCCGCATCCGATGGGCTCTGCAAAATATGATTGGCGATGCTGTAGCAATAAGGCCCGTATTTCTGGTCCGTCTCCATAATCGCCTGCTCGGACCGGGCAAAGTATAGGTCCAGGATTTCGTTGTCATCCATGGGGCTGCCTCCTTTTTCTGTCTTCACCATTATACACGGAAAAATGTGGGAGGTGGGGAAAGTTTTTCTCGCTCTTTTTTCCATTTTATAACAAACAGCTTCCCCTGTATAGACCAAAATGAGTTGGTATATTGCAGGGGGTCAAAATTTTCCCCATTTTCCCTCTTGCATCTTCCCGCCAAAAGTGCTATACTCTTGGCAATAGCGTTGATGAAGACCGAATCCGTGTGATTCCCTTCCCAGAGAGGCGGGCAAAGGCTGAAAGTCCGCTGTGGGGATACGGAGGAGACCACTTCTGAGCCGTGCGTGAGAAAGCCGATGGGCGCAAGCGCACCGCATTTTCCGCCCCGCGACAGAGGGCTTTGAGTGAAAAGTCAAGGTGGAACCGTGCTTTATTCAGGCACCCTTGGAAATCCAGGGGTGCCTTTTTGCATCCCTACACTCGAAAAAGGAGACAAAACCATGAAAATCATTTACAAAGACGGTACCGTAGCCGAGTGCCCTCCCGAAGAAGCCCAGCACGTTCTGCGGCACACCGCTGCCCACATCATGGCCCAGGCCATCCAGCATCTGTACCCCGATGCGGACTTTGCTTACGGCCCTGCCACTGAAAAGGGCTTCTACTACGACGTGGACTTTGGCGACAAGAAGCTGACAGACGAGGATCTGGAGGCCATTGAAAAAGAGATGAAGAAGATCGTCAAGGCCAATCTGCCCATCAAGCCCTTCATCCTGCCTCGGGACGAGGCCATCCAGCTCATGCACGACCGTCACGCCAAATATAAGGAAGAGCACATCGGTGATCTGCCCGAGGATGCCGTCATCAGCTTCTATCAGCAGGGCGACTATATCGACATGTGCGTCGGCCCCCACCTGACCTATACCAAGGGCCTGAAGGCCTTCAAGCTCACCCAGCAGTCCGGCGCTTACTGGAAAAATGATGCCAACAACAAGATGCTGACCCGGATCAACGGCGTGGCTTTCTTCTCCCAGGAGGAGCTGGACGAGTATCTCAAGCAGCAGGAAGAGGCCAAAGCCCGGGATCACCGGAAGATCGGCAAGGAAATGGGCCTGTTTATGACCGACGAGCTGGTTGGCCGCGGTCTGCCCATGTTCCTGCCCAGAGGCTACACGGTGTGGCAGGAGCTGGAAAACTATATCAAGGAAAAGGAACGGAAGCTGGGCTATCAGCACGTCATGACTCCCTGCGTAGGCACCGTGGCCCTGTACCAGACCTCCGGCCACTGGGCCCACTACAAGGACAATATGTTCCCCGCTATGGAAGTGGACGGCGAGAGCTTCGTCCTGCGACCCATGAACTGCCCTCACCACATGATGATCTATGCCAATCGTCCCCACTCCTACCGGGAGCTGCCCATCCGGATCGGCGAGATCGCCCACGATTTCCGCTACGAGTCCTCCGGCACCCTGAAGGGCATTGAGCGTGGCCGTCATTTCTGCCAGAACGATGCCCATCTGTTTGTCACCCCCGACCAGATCAAGGATGAAGTAGCCCGGGTCGTGAACCTGATTTCCGATGTCTACAAGGATTTCGGCATTACCGACTACCGCTGCGTCCTGTCTCTGCGGGACCCCGAGGATAAGGTCAAGTACCATCCCGATGATGCCATGTGGGACAAGGCCGAGTCCGCTCTGCGGGAAGTGCTGACGGAGCTGGGTATCCACTTCACCGAGGAGATCGGTGAGGCCGCCTTCTACGGCCCCAAGCTGGATGTCAATGTGAAGCCCGCTGTGGGCGCGGAATACACCCTGTCCACCTGCCAGCTGGACTTCTGCCTGCCTGCCAAGTTCGACCTGAAATACGTGGATTCCAACGGCGTAGAGCAGACCCCTGTGGTGCTGCACCGGGCCATCCTGGGCTCCCTGGACCGGTTCATGGCCTATATGATCGAAGAGACCAAGGGCAAGTTCCCCGTATGGCTGGCACCTCTGCAGGTCAAGGTCCTGCCCGTGTCCGAGAAGACCATGGACTATGCCAAGCAGGTCAATCAGGCTCTGGAGGATGCCAATATCCGCACCCAGCTGGACGAGCGCAGTGAGAAGATCGGCTACAAGATCCGGGAGGCCCGCCAGATCGACCGGGCACCCTATATGCTGATCCTGGGCACCAAGGAGGCCGAAGAGGGCACCATCTCCGTCCGCAACCGGGACACCGATGAGACCTCTGTCATGAAGCTGGATGAATTCATTGCCAAGGTCAAGCACGAGATCGAGACCCGGGCCCACTGATTCCCTATAACAATGATTCCCGGCAGGGGTTCCTGCCGGGATTTTTTGCGCTGTGTCCGTAAATAATCCTTGACGAACCCCCGGGGTACAGTGCTATAATGATTTTTCACGAGAAAACCCAGGGAAGGAAAGAAAAACAGAAAGATGAGCAAGCGTTTGGATAGAAATATGCTGTCGGTCATTTTTGCGCTGGCATGGCCTACCATGCTAGAGGAGCTGATGCAGACGGCGGTGCAGTATATCGATACGGCCATGGTTGGCACCCTGGGCACCCAGGCCACGGCGGCAGTCGGGGCCACCGGTACGGTTTCCTGGCTGGTGGGCAGTACGGTCTCCGCGGTGGGCGTGGGTTTCCTGGCCTTGATTTCCCAGAGCTATGGAGCAGGGGACCGGGAGCGGGCCAAGCGGGCCTCTGCCCAGGCGGTCATAATGACTGTGATCGTGGGGCTGCTGTTCACCGCCATCACCACAAGCCTCAGCGGGAAAATCACCCAGTGGATGCAGGTGGATGTGTCCATCCGGGATATGGCATCCCAGTATTTCCTCATCCTCTATAGCCCGATGCTCTTCCGCGCCGCCAGCATTATATTTGCCACGGTTCTGCGCGCCGTGGGGGATACCAAAACCCCTATGCGGGTCAGCCTGAATATGAACTTGGTGAACATCGTGCTGAACTTCCTGCTGATCTATTCCAGCCGGGAGGTGCAGCTGTTCGGACTGACCCTGCCGGTTTGGGGTGCGGGCTGGGGCATTAACGGCGCGGCGGCGGCCAGTGCCGTTGCCTATACCTATGGCGGCATTGCCATGACGCTGCGGTTGTGGAAGCACCCGGATCTGTCCCCCAGGGGCCAGCGGTTCCTGCCGGATGGGGAGATTCTGAAGCCCTGCTGGAAGGTGGCCTTCCCCAATATGCTCCAGCGCTTCGGAACATCCCTGGGCTATGTGGCCTTTGCA
>OIZT01000600.1_pt1 | contig 21045 bp, 10 predicted proteins | sample 1588611 | NCBI WGS metagenome assembly OIZT01 (sample SAMN03283278) | human gut metagenome | biome: human-associated habitat; material: feces | host: Homo sapiens | place: Peru | collected 2012
TCATTATTAGGCAATAAAAGGAGTGCTGGTGGAGTATTGCTCATTGCACCAAGCAGTCCACAATCTAAAAGATACAATTTGAAGGCGCTAATATCCTCATGTATCTTCAGAGGCATACCAATAGTTTTTACACGGTTTATTTTATATATAAGTCCTGCGTCTATCAGCCATTGAATAGCAAGTTTATAATCTTTTGCTCTTGCACCTTGTTTTACCACTCCATAGATAAACTTCTTATTCTCTTTAGCCAACTGCGATGGAATGGAGTTCCACACTTGGTTAATCCTTACCACCTGTTCGTTGGGAGCATGCTTAGAAATATCTTTTTCGTAGGCGTGTAGGATTTCTTTCTGTACTTCTCTTACCGCATTAGCATCATTAGTATCTATGAATTTTTTTACAGCTTCAGGCATTCCTCCTACTAAATAATATTCACGCAGATGCTGAATATAAAGTGTGCGCAGAGAGTTTACTACATCCCACATACCTGATTGCAGTAAATCTACTCGCTGTTTAAAACCACGTGCCAACAAGAACTCTTCGTATGTCATAGGAAACATTTCCAAGGTATTCACTTTACCCACAGGATATGATTCGCCTTGATGGAGAGTGAGTCCAAGCAAAGAACCTGCTACTGCCACATGATATTCACGGGCATCCTCACAAAAATATTTCAACGAAGCTAAACCACGATGCAACTCTTGAATCTCATCCATTATAATAAGAGTTTTACCAGCCTGTATGTTAACTCCTGTAATAGCACCTATGGTTAGGAGAATTCGCTCGATATTGTAGTCTGTGGCAAATAAATCCTTGACCATGGCATTATTGTCACAGTTAATATAAGCAACATTTTCAAACTCTCGTTGCCCAAATTCTTTTAGTATATAAGTCTTGCCTACCTGTCGTGCTCCGAGTAAAATAAGTGGCTTCCTATCTTCTCTATTTTTCCAAGCAATTAGGTCTTGCATTATGAATCTTTCCATAGTAATACTCTTTTTGCTGCAAATATACTGATAATTAGTGAGATAGCAAAGTCTTTAACACTTTTATGAGGGACTTTTTGTTATGTCGCCACATTTTTATGAGGGACTTTTTGCTGTATCACTACATTTTTATGAGGAACTTTTTGCTGTATCACTACATTTTTATGAGGAACTTTTGTTTGATATAAACGAAAAAGGTAGAACTTGATGAGAGTTCTACCTTTATTCGTTTTGTATGCTTTGTATGTTTTGTATACTTGTAATGCTTAAAAGCTTTATTTCATGCTAACCTTAAAGATTTTGCTTGCAAGCTTTGACTCTGTAAACATTGGCAAACCTATTGTCATGAGGTAGTTGCCAGAGTATTCCTTTATTTCGCCCTGCGTGCCATCCATACGGTTGATTTCTTCAACCTTGTAGGTTGCCGAAGCATTCAGACCTTGCATAACAACGTTGTATAGCTTTTCTGCAAATCGTGGATAGATATCGAAAGCAAATACCACAGCCTCTTTCTGGTCTTTTGTTACATACATTGTTGCTGCATGATTGCCCTCATAAGGTGACACCAAACGATATTGGTCGCCATCAAGGATAGCAGGTTTCAGGCTGTTGTATTCCTTAATAGATTGCTGGCAATATTTCAGTTCGTCGGCAGAAATATCATGTAGATTTATGTCGAAACCGAGTTTACCCATCATCGCTACATTAACCTTATACTTTATGCCTGCATCCTTGTTCCATGTTGTAACATGTGCACATTGCACCTTTGTAGGAAATATCTGCGAATAGCCCCATTGTATGAATAGTCGCTCGGTAGGGTCTGTGTTGTCGCTTGGCCACATCTCCTGGAAGTATTTCAGTCCCTCGTAGTCGGTACGTCCGCCACCACCTGAGCAAAGCATCATTGGTAGTTCTGGATATTTAGCCTTTATGCGGTCCAACACCTTGTATAGTCCGCGCACATAGTCGATATACAGTCTGCTCTGCTCATTCTTCTCGTAGGCAGAATAGATGTTTGTGATAGGGCTGTTGCAATCCCACTTAAAGTAGGCGATACCTGGATATTTGGTTAGCAGACCGTCCACAATGCCATATACATAATCCTGCACCTTAGGATTGCTAAGGTCGAGCACCATCTGGTTACGGAAGTAATATTCCTTACGGTTAGGATATCTAATCACCCAATCCTTATGCTTCTCATATAGTTCCGACTTTGGATTCACCATCTCTGGTTCTATCCACAATCCAAACTTCACACCCTGTTTCTTAGCTTCCTCGGTAAGCTTGCCAATGCCATTAGGCAGTTTGTTGGCAGTCTCTTGCCAATCGCCCAAACCTTGAGTGTCGCTATGGCGCGGGTATTTGTTACCAAACCATCCATCGTCAAGCAAGAACATATCTACGCCTAAGTTCTTAGCGTCAGCAATAAGGTTTACGAGCTTATCTTCATTAAAGTCGAAATAAGTAGCCTCCCAGTTGTTGAGCAATGTGTTGCGTTCGCCCTTACCATTCTTTATCTGATAGTTGCGTGCCCAGTCGTGCAAGTTTCTGCTTGCATATCCAGTACCCTTATTGCTAAGAGTGAAGATAAACTCTGGAGTTTTGAAGCTCTCACCTCTCTTTATAGCATATTGCGACGCATAAGGGTTGATGCCACTTATTATGCGCAGATAGCCTTTATTGTCAACCTCGAAAGTAAAACGGAAGTTGCCCGTCCAAGCCAATGTTCCCACCAACACTTTGCCTGCATTCTCTGTAGCTTCGTTGTTGAACGATAGTTGGAAGAAAGGCGATGTAAACATGTTGGCACGTGTACCCAACTTAGTGTCTATCACCTTTTTGCCGAAAAGAAGCTCTTGAGTAGACTTGCGCACTTCGCTTGCCCAGTCGCCATTATACTGTGTGAGGAAATATTTAGGTTGATAGAAGTTGAGCATGCACGAAGCATATTTCTCCAATACTATGTTTCCCTTCTCGCCATTATTAATCTCTGACCATGCCTTATACACATTCTCTTTGCCAAATGCGGCATAGTGAAGCGCAACCTCAGATGCATACACAGGATCAGAAAGATATATTACTGTTTCCTTGTATCCGTCGTGAGTTTTTGTCTCATGGCGTTTGTATTCCAACAAAGTAGATGTATTGCCATCAGCATGGTTAATATGAAGCGCAGGCTCAAAATAGTCTTCCATACCATGAGTCATATATGCCTCTTTGCCCAAAGGAAGGTTGGCATAGTCACTCTCGTTGAGAAGTTTCTCGCCGAAGTAGCTTTGGTATAGTCGGCCATCGTCACCCACAGTAAATACCAAACTTGTGTTGTCGGTAGCTACAACAATCTGTTGGTTAGCAAAAGCCATCCCTGCCGATGCCAGCATGAATAATGTTAGGAATTGTTTCTTAAAAATCTTCATAGCTTTTATTTTTAGTTGTTATTAGTTTATTTCATTTATCTGTTGTTTGCCTATTGCTGCTTTTTTCGATTTTGTCTTTCGAAGTCTTTAGGGCTGATGCCAAATTGTGCGAAGAATATCTTGCTGAAATATGATGGCGAAGATATACCCACCATAAAGCAGATGTCGCCAATAAGATATTTACCCTCTTGGATTAACTCTGCCGCCTTTTTTAGTTTTACTGTTCGTATAAGCTCGCTTGGTGACATGTTGAACACCACCTTGATTTTTCTTAGTAAGCTTGAATGACTCATACACAATAGACTTGCCATAGTTTCCACGTTAAAGTCTTCTTCGCCTACATGTTCTTCGATAATCTTTGTCACATTGTGCATAAACTCCTCGTCAGCCTTAGGCATGTGCATGTTGTCTACAGTGAAGAAAGGCTTCTTTTGGAATGATTCTCGTTCGCGACGTCGATTATCCAACAGCGACTGTATGAGCTGGCGGAAATACTTTATCGAGAAAGGCTTCTCGATATATGCCTCCGCTCCAAGCTTCAAACCGTTAATCTTGCTTTCAAGGTCGTTCTTGGCAGTAATGAAGACAAATGGTATATGCGAGAGATTCAAGTCTGTCTTCACAGTTCTGCAAAGGTCAAAACCATTCATCTCTGGCATCATCACGTCAGAAACTATGATGTCTATCCTGCTTGCTTCCAACTTTGCTATTGCCTCCTTGCCGTTGCAAGCTGTCTCTACAGTAAACGATTGACTTATTTGGTCGGCGAGGAACTTGCGCATACTATCGTTGTCTTCTACTATAAGTACCGCGTAGCCACTTGCTTCCTCCTTTATTTGGTTGGAGTCTTCTTCAAGCACATAGTCGGGCGATTCTAAAGTTTGCATGTTGTTGTGTTCGATACCCTCTTTGTTGATAGGTATTTTCACCACAAACGTGTTCTCGTTCTTATCATCTTCTTCGAGCATCAATATGCCACCAAGCAGTTGTGCCAATGATAGCGACAAAGGCAAACCAATGCCAACGCCATTCTCTCCATTATTCGATTTGTCAATCTGATAGAAAGGTTCGAAGATACGCTTTTTCTCTTCTTTGCTTATCTTGTCGCTATCGCTGGTCACGCTCACCATAAAGCAAGCGTTGTCTGTGCTTAGCTTAATGCTTATCTTGTGGCGTGCATATTTTAATGCATTATTTAACAAGTTACTCAGAATCTTTGTCACAGCCTCTTTGTCTGTTGAGGCTATTATCTGTTCTTTCTCGCAGATATCCTTTTCTAATGTTTTGCCTCGCAAAATGATCGTAGGTTCAAAACGGTCGATGGTTTCGTTTACCAAAGCCACGATGTCTACATTCTCATATTTTAGAGTCAATCTGTTAGAACCCAACTTCTGGAAGTCAAGTAGCTGACCAGTAAGATTAAGCAGTCGCTTGGTGTTTTGCCGCATAATCTTCAGATAGTTAGCTATAGTCTTGTTTTTTGTTCCAATCTCTTCGATAGCCTCTAATGGTGCATCTATCAATGTTAGAGGAGTGCGAATCTCGTGAGCCACTTCGGTGAAGAAGTTTACCTTGTTTTGATATAGCTCCTTCTCTTTGTTGATAGTGAAGAGTCGCTGTCTTTCCTTTAGTTGTTTCTCTTTATGTCCACGATACCAGCGGAACCAATAAGCTATGGCTATTAATAATAATAAGGTATAAGCCATATACGCCCATGTCGACTGCCACCAAGGAGGAGTTATCACAATCTCCAATTCCTTTTCAGCTGTCTGCCCATGGTTTTCCACTTTCACACATAGCTTATAGCTACCAGGCGGAAGATTTGCAAACGAAAGCTTGTTGTCGCTCATTCGCATCCACTCTTTGTTCACAGGTTCCAGTTTGTAGCTATATGTACCATTGCCGCCAACGCTAAAGTCGGGCGATACTACATTCACAGAAAACGAAGCCTTGTCGTAAGGTAGTTCCAACTTTTCTGTAAACATTATGTTGCGTTCCAAAAGCGAACCCTCTGAGCTTGTTGTCATCTCCTTGTCATACACCATTAGCTGCGTGATGTATATAGAAAGAGGAGTAGCATAAGCCGATTCTAATTCAGGGTCGAAAACCACAATGCCACCTATGCCACCAAAATAAAACAAGCCATCGTTGCCCTTTATGGCAGAGTTGTAGTTAAACTGATTGCTTGGCAAACCGTCTTTAGCAGTAAAGAGCTTCACTGCTTTACGCTCTGGATTGAATTTCACCAAACCTTTGTTCGTACCAAACCATAGATTTCCATGTCTGTCTTCCAATATGTTGTACACCACATCGTCTGGCAGTCCTTCTGCTATACCAAAAGTAGTGAATCTATCTTCTGCTTTCTCATAGCGGCTTATTCCTCCACGGTCTGTCGATACCCATATGTTGCCACGGCTATCTTCCATAAATGCGCTAATGCTATTAGATCGTAGTCCGCTTTGAGAATTGTCGCCATAGATATAGCTTTTGAATTTACCTGTAGATGGAGTATATTTCCATATACCATTGCCCATGGTAGCAATCCATATCGTACCATCGTGAGCTTCGAAGATATTGAAAATCCAGTTAAATCCAGTTTCGTTTACTCTCACAAACTCTTTCTTTCCTGCATCTCTACGATAGAAAGCGTAGCCTAAGCCTACCCATTCGTTGCCACGACTATCTCTCAGATATGAGTAAACGCTATTGTCTGATTCTGCTATATTGAGCATAGAATGCTCTTTTCCTTCATCATCGATTTCTATTAGTCCTCCACGCGAGAAACCTGCATACACGTTGCCTCTATACGAATTGAGCATAAGCACCGAATTAGAAGGAAATTTGTTGTTTGGTACTTTTGTTATACCTCCAGTCTGTGGATCCAATTTAAACAATCCATCGTCTTCAGTACCTATCCATATACTATTATCGCGAGCTTGCGTTAGTCCGTAAACCACTCTTCCTGCCAGTCCTGACCATTGACCATAGGCTTGAAATCCAAATTTCTTTCGAGTCATATAGTCTGCACCGCCATACGATGTTCCGAGCCATGCATCTCCATTTCTGCTTTTGTATATGCAATATATTATGTCGTCAGAAAGACTAAAATTATTTAGAGGTTCCTGATGTAGCAACCTCTCATTGCCAGTTTGCCTATTGATGATGTATAGTCCATGTTGTGTACCTATCCATATCTCGTCGTCAAAACACTCTAAGCTACGTAGATATATCTTTCCTTCTGCAGAGAAGTTTATCTTCTTAAATTCATTGTTGGTAGTAGAGTAGCGATATAGGTAGCCATTGCTTGATGCAAAAATCAAAGTGCCATCTACATCTTCTGAAGCCTGAGCAAAATATTTGCCATCAAGAGTTTCACCATCTTTTGCTATTACCTTATCGAATCTGTCGGTATGCTTGTTGTATTTATATATGCCTTTTCCTGTTGTCACCACCCACGCATCGCCATTTCTGTCCACACAGAGGTTTGATGGAAACTTCTCCTTAAAACTTCCATTATTTGGCAATACCGAGTAATAGGAAACATCATTATTATGATATCTAAACACTCCCACATCAGGAAGCAAAGCCCATACGTTACCTTTGCCGTCGCCAGCAATAGTCTGTATCCAGTTGTTGGCATATTCGCCAGTCTTTTTATCTTTGACATCCATGAAGCTGAAACGGTCGGTCACAGGATTGTATCTATAGATACCGCGGTCTGTGCCAACCCAAAGATTCTTATACTTGTCTTCGTACAGGGCATTGATATTATCGTTGCCTTGCATCTTTTCATAGTCGTAGCATCTTAATCTTCGTGTGCCAATACCATCAAAACGGTGCAAGCCATTCTTTGTACCAAGCCAAATAAAGCCATAGCTGTCTTCTGTGATACATTTCACGTTGCTCGACGACAGTCCTACATTATAGTTCACATGGCGAAACGAATAATGTCTAACGTCGTATGCTGACATCGAAGAAATATTCATGAAGACGGCAATAGTTGCCAAGAGAAATAGTTTCAGTTTCATGTGCTGATATTATTTTTAATACCCGCCATCAGCTCTTGGCTGTGGGTGGGAATGATGGATATCCTTTATTAAACCCAAATCGGTCATTAGACCGTTTGATGTATATTTTTAGAACTGCTTGCAGTCTTTTGTTTTTTATAAGGTGTTTTTTGCTTGTTTTTAATTCGCAATAGCTCGCTATTACTCATTAAAAGCCAAACAAAATTCACTCTTCTAAAAATCCAAAATACAAGCAAGCCCTAACGACCGATTAGGGTTAAAACATGTTGTTAATTTATCATGATTTTCTTAGTTAGTGTATCTCCTGATTTCGTAGTTACCTTTACTAAATACACACCTGCATTGCTACTTATGGGCAATGACATAGAGGAGATATCTGAGCTATAGTCTTTCTGATACAAGAGGTTTCCTTGCATATTGAATAGAGATAGCGAGGCTACAGCCTCGGAAGCCTTAACATAAAGGCTCCCAGGACTGTAGCTTATACACAACTCATTACTCTTATCTTTCTCTACTGCAGCGATGGCTGTAGGTGTTTTCTTCTCTATGCGATATAGGCAAACATCGGTCTTTGCTACTGACACATTGAAGCTATTGCCAGAGAACGTTACGTCCTTACCGCTCCAGAGTTCCTTAATACTCTTCACGTTTGAGGCATCAATACCAATACGCTCAAAGTTTGCCGCCTTGGTATAGCTCTTGCTCTTGTCGTAGTTGAAAACCACATAGTATAGCGCATCGTCGGTGTCGAGAGTAAACTCGCGGTCTACACCATAGCTATATTGATAGCGGTTGAAACTAACATCGAGCATGCCTTCTACTGGGCGGAACGATCTGCCTATTCTTGCCACATCGTTTATAGCTTTGTTTGTAGCAATGCTAAGAGCCAGGTCGCGTTCCTTCTGATTGCCCAAGCAAGTACCCTTCAAACTATAGTTGTCGCCAAGCAATACTGTGCCGGTCATAGCTCCCATAGTGTAGCGTATACGAGCCTGTCCGTCGTTTTCTGCTCTTGATAAAACCAGATGGTCAGGGTCGTTGTAGCAATACACACGGTCGAGCCACCATCCTAAGTCTAAGCTGTTTAGTCCGTACATGCTATTGTCGAGCTCACCCCAACAGTCGCACGATATGCGTCGTGCATGTCCCTTTGCTGGGAATATCGGTGCTATCGAAAGGTCTACAAACATTCCTGCATCCTTTGCAAACTCCAAGATATAATTCATTCCGTAGGTATAAGCCTGCATACCTGTTGTTATCTTAGGATCATAATAGCTGTCAGCTTCAAGAGTACCATTGTTTATGAAGTCGAGCTTTATGTATTCAAATCCAAGGTCTTTGAATTTTGCAAAGCGTTGGCGATTGTATTCCTTTGTCTCAGGATGAGTAGGGTCGAGAGCATAAGATGCTATCTTGCGTTTCTTGCCATTACCAGTCAACACCAGGTCGTACCATTTATATTTACTGCCATTGTAAGGAGAGTTCGCCTTTAGGTCGTTTTCTGAACCAAGCCAGCAAGAGAATGGAGTGTGGTAGATACCAGGTTTCTGTCCGTTGGCTTTACAATGTTGTGCAAAGAGGCGTAGTTGGAAATCGCTGAGGTTGTCCCAAAAAGAGTCGAGTACTATATAGCATACTCCATTCTCGTTGACAAATCCCTTTGGCATCATCTGCTCTTTGAAGAAGTCGGCAACATCTACTGCTCCTGCATAGTTCACTTTGTCTGCCATGCCTCCCCAACTCTGCCAAGCAAAGATGGTTCCTCCGTTCCATTCGAGTTTAGGACATAGTGTTGCAGTAGCCTCACCTAAATCTTCAAAGCCGTTGCGCCAATCGTTGTATAGACCCAGGAAGAAACGTGGCGATCGAACCTTGTTGCCAGCCACAGCACCATGACTATTCATAACAACATAGTCGTTTTTGAATTGCACATCGTTGGTTCTTGCATTCACCACTCCGGCAGCAACAGTCAGTTCGCTAATAGCATTTTTGCCATCCGACTTTATGGTGATACCACTCTTCCAAGTGTCGTGCTCTATAGATCCTACCACCAGTCCCATACGGCTCATGGCATCGTATGCTCCCGACACTTCGCACGAAGTCTGATTGGTTGAAGATACCTTCGCAAAAGGTATTGCTGAATATCCCACCCAGTTGTCGTTGTCGTGTGGCATATCGTACACATAGTTCTTGCCATCTGTAGGCAGAAAGGCTGTCGCAGTTTTGCTGACAACAGGAGCTATATAGTTGGCTTTTGTTTCGCCAACTTTAGCCACCAATGCAGCTTCCACAAGCAAGTAGTTCTTGCCAGGATATATGTATATCGACTGCTCTATGTTGTCTTTGCCTTCTAAGCCAGAGTATGTGTAGGTATACTTTGTGCCATTACCAAACGCATCGGCTACAGCAGTATTCGACAAGCTTACCGTAGGATAGCTTGTAGATAGCAAAGTCTCTGCATTGTTGTCGTGAATGGTCTTGGCCTTGTGTATCTCTATATAGGCACCCTTCACCACCTCTTTGCCATTTTGGCTATAGGTCAATGTCTTTGCCTGTTCATTGAACGTTATTTTCCACTGACCGTCATTGATATTATGCTGCGCCCATGATATTGCAGGGAATATCATTGATGCAGCCATTATTAGAAAACAGGTTTTCTTCATATTTTATTTAATGATTACTTTCTTTACCTTGCCGTTGGCATCTCTGATGATGTTCAGACCCTTAGCTGTAGCCTTAGTGCTCTGACCTGCAATATTGTAGATTGCGGCTGTGGTATTGATGTTGTCCTTGATGTTGTTGATACCAGTAACGGTGCCACCCTTAGCAAAAGCACTTGCCAACTTGCCACCATCGATAGTCTGTACTCCCCATTCTGCTATGTCGGCAGCCTTGATGTTGAGCTTGCAGCTTGTTGTGGTGATGGCTGCATCCACATTGCCATGACGAAGCTTGCCTGTAGCAGGGTCGGCAGCAACATTTGAGAATACTGTGCCGTCATTAAGCTTCACATATACATTATATCTAAGTGCTGCGGCAGGAGTATCCTTGTCTGTAGCTGCATCCCAAGATAATGTCACGTTGCCATCCTCGTCAGAAGCTTTGAGAGCGGTAGGAGCTGTAGGAACAGTATTTGCTGTAACGCCCGAACCATTCCATACAGAGAAATGCTTAGTCATGAAGTTTCTGTCGTTGTATCCCATTGCCACCAAGTCAATGATACCATCGTTGTTGTAGTCGAAAGCCATAACCGAACCACCACTACGAGCAATCTTGTTTTGAGGAATCTCGTTGCTATCAAACTGCAAACCACCCTTGTTGGTAGCTACAATCATATTGTTGGTGCCACCCTCGCCAGTATAGATGATGTCGATAAGACCGTCGCCATTTACGTCAGCCCAATCAGCGCCACCCTTACACATACCAGGAAGGTTAGTTGCTGTCTTGCCTTGGAATGTACCGTCGCCATTGTTCTTGAATACATAAGCTATCTTGTTCCATCCCTCAGGACATGATTCGCCAGTAACAAACAAATCTAACTGTCCGTCATTATCCAAATCTGCAAACATCACAGCACCCTTTTATGCGCCAACAAAGTTTTCTGATAATACAGGCGAGAATGTGCCGTCGCCATTATTCTTGTTAATTACTATAGCGTCGTTGCCAGCCTCGTCCGACCATCCGCTAACAGCTACATCGATATGGCCATCGTTGTTGAAGTCGCCAATAGCCATGGTGCCACCACGCTGTTTTACCAAACCTGAGTTCTCTACCTTTGTAAACGTTCCGTCGCCATTATTATTGTACAAAACAGGGTTGCCATCTTTATCTTTTGACAGGATATCTTGCAATCCATTGTTGTTGAAGTCGGCAGTTAATGTCAATCCTGTGTAGTAGAGGTCGGCTGTCTTGTTGTCATCGTTGTCGCTGATGCTGAAATTATCTTCTAAGCTGAAGTTCTCTACCTGGGTAAATGTGCCATCGCCATTACCTTTAAACAGCATAGGTGTGCTATAGCAAGAGAGCAATATGTCTACATTGCCATCGTTGTTGTAGTCGAAAATGTTGAGTGTGCTTTCGTAGATGTCGATACCCTCTACGAGTGTGCTACCACTTGCCAACTTTGTACCGTCGTTGAGCACAATCTGCACCTTTGGTGTCCAACCGCCATCAAGGTCGCGACCTTTTATTATAAGGTCTATATTGCCATCGTTGTTTACATCAGCAAATACCGCACTGCCGCGGAAGAAGCCTTCGCTTATACCTTCTGGCAGATTGACCTTGGTGTAAGTAGGTACGCTTTGTGCATTAGCAATTATTGCTGTTGAAGCGAGAATGCTTGAAATAAGTAAAGATTTTGCTTTCATAGGTATATTGTTTTTTATGAGTTAATAAATGTTTTGATTTTAGTTTTCTTTTATTGAAGTGGAGCATGGGTGGCTGCGCCATAATTGCAGCCAGCCCATTTATCCACATTTCCCTAAATAATTATCTTTTTCCTTAAAAAATTGACTCGAGACCTAACTTGTCCTTGAAACTAACTTAAAAATACGCGTTGTATTAATAATACCTAATTAACTGTTCACTAACTATTTGTAACCTTCGTTTTGATCATCTTGCGAGATGTCCTCATTTTGATTTATCTCGGTTTGTGGAATAGGCCATATAGCGTTGAAAGCCTGTATGGTTCCACTTCGTTTTGTCCACTTGTTGTGAGCCTTAGCAGCTTCTACAAGTTTGCCAGTACGAGCAAGATCGAAACGGCGCCAGCGCTCGCCAAATAGTTCGCGAACTCTTTCGGTCATGATGTCTGTGCGGAACTGCTCTTTGCTCATACCTTCGCTCCAAGCCTTGTCGGCAGGAAGATTGAAGTTCCAAGCACGCGAACGTACCTTGTTAACCTCCTTGACAGCTGCAGGAGTCTGTCCTATCTCGTTCAAACATTCTGCATAGAGCAATATGGCGTTGGCATAGCGTAGATAAGGAATGTTCTTACCAGAGTTCCACATGTTGTTGATGCCGAAGTTAGAGAACTGGTCTGTACGATAGTCTTCATACTTCTTGATATGTGGTTTCAGCTCGTCGTGGTCTGAACCAATATTCTCCCACAAACAGCCGCTGAGACTTGCTTCTACACCCATGTAGGTATAGTCGTAGCGTATAGACTCTTCTTTGCGCTTGTCGCCATTCTCCCAAATACCACCGTCGGCAACATCGCTGTAAGCCCATTCTGTAGGTACTGCATGGTCGTAGCCTGCAAAGTAGCAACCGTCACCACCAAATGAGTTTTGTGCTGCACGCGAACCTAACTGGAACTGCAACTGGTTAGGATTGGTCTGTGGGTCAAACTGCCATTCAAAGATAGCCTCTTTGGTATTTGGCTTAGTATAGTCGAAGAGGTCGGCATAGTTGACGAGTTTGAAAGGACCATTTACAACTATGAGCAACGCATCTTTAGCCTTGTTGAAGTCGCGAAGACCAGTAGCCTCTGGTGCCGACATATAAGCATATCCGAGCATCATGTTGGCAGCATAGCGTGTGGCACGCTGTACCTCGTTGGTCTCAGGGCAATACTTAGCCGCATTCTCTAAATCGTTGATAATGAATTGCCATACATCTTTCTCAGGCTTTCTGCCATAACCAAGTTCGTCGGCTCTTGCTATGTCAAGGATAGGTATACGGCCATAGAGAAGTGTAAGTTCCATATTCAAACATCCACGAATAAAGCTTGCTTCGCCAAACATGCGTGCCATATCTTTATTGTGCTCTACATCTGCTTTCTTTAGAGCATTGATAATCTTGGCAGCTTCGCCTACAGAAGGCCAACGATTTGTCCAAGGTTCTGTGATATATGAAAGCTCGGCTGTGAGCAAAGCGTTGTACATGTCAAGTGCGCCACGTCGGTTGTTATCTTCCATCAAAGCTTGGTAAGCACCCGATTGTATTTCGTCTGTTCCTACCATGCACTCCCAGAGATGGCGGTCTTTGAATGTGCCTTCCCAGTTGGAATATAGCTTCTTTAGGGTAGACTCCACTTTGGTAGTATCAGAATAGATGTCTTTTTCTGTTAGCGCAGTCTTAGGACCTTCGTCCAAGAAGTCGCCGCACGACGATAATGCCAAGACAGAAACTGCTACAATTCCTATACTTGAAAATATATTTTTTAGTTTCATTGTTTTGTCGTTTTAATGTGGTTATACATTTAGAAGCTGAAGTTCAAACCTACGGTGAATGATCTTGTTGGAGGATAGTTGTAGTCGCCCAACTCAGGATCAAAGCCCTTGTAGCCTGTGATGGTGAACAGATTGCTTGCGGTGAAATAAACACGTGCCGACTTCATGCTGATACGATTTAGCAATGTGCTTGGCAAGTTGTAAGCCAAAGTCAGGGTCGCTAATCTCAGATATGAAGAGTTCTGAATATATCTGTCTGTTTCGCCAGCCTGGAATTTAGAGTATCCTTCTGTGCCTGCCATCACGCGTGGGAAGTAAGCAGAAGTGTTGTCTGGAGTCCAACGGTCGAGCAAGTCTGGTGAAGCATAGCTTTCGCCTGTAGAGCTTATCAAACCTTCGTAGTAAGAGCTGATGCGATGACCACCTACAGAGTAGTTGAATACAGCATTCAAGGTTAATCCCTTCCATGACAAATCGGTAGAGAAACCTCCGTAAGCCTTAGGGTCTGTATTGCCATAGATATATCTGTCGTAAGCATCTACCACACCGTCTGGTTTGCCATCAGGTCCGCTAATGTCGAGAGCAAACAAGTCGCCAAGTCCTACGGTACGTCCGTTGAAGTCGATATTTTCCCAAAGCGCACGGTTGTTCTCGTTAGCTATACCGCCACATTTATATGTATAGATATTGCTCAACGACTCACCGATAAAGATGTTGCCCTGTCGGTCGGTACCATTCAGAATACGCTCTACACCACTATACAGTTTAGTAACCTTGTTGCGGTCGAGAGATAAGTTGGCGCTGATATTCCATTTGAAGTCCTTTGTGCTGATAGGCATGGCATTGATGGTGAGCTCGAATCCCTTGTTCTCCAATTCGCCGATGTTCTCTGTGGTATATGTATAACCAGATGTCGTTGCCAACGAGTGGGTCATCAACAAGTTAGAGTTCTTGATGAAGTAGTAGTCGAGAGCAAGGTTCACTCTGTTGTTGAAGAATCCGAGGTCCAAACCAATGTTAGTCTGCTTCTGCTTCTCCCATGTAAGGTTTGGCGTGCCGCGACGTCCGTCAGTACCATAATATGCGTTACCATTCGACTGCGAAGGAGCATAGAGAGTAGCATATAGATAGTTGCTGATGTCTTGGTTTCCTACCACACCATATCCTGCACGTAGTTTCAGACGAGAGAGTGGGGTAGACTGTGGGAAGAACTCTTCGTTTGTTACATCCCAAGCAACAGAGAATGACGGCATAAAGCCCCAACGGTTGCCAGCAGCAAATTTCGATGAGCCATCGTATCTACCTGTGAAGGTTAAGAAGTAGCGATAGTCGTAGTTGTAGTTAGCACGACCAACATACGACATCAATGAGCTTGTCTGATAGTCAGATTCTATGCCGCGAGTATTGGTGTCGGCAGAAGCCTGAAGCACATTGTAGCCAAGTTCGTTGCCTGCAAATCGGCGTCCGCTTCCTTTCAACACTCTGTAGGTGTTCTTAGATGATGAAGTTCCGATAAAGGCATTGATGTTATGCTTCTCTTGGATTTGTGTCTCGTAGCTAATAGTGTTGTCCCATTGCCATTGAGTTTCGGCAAAGCGCTGCTGAGTAGCATAGTTGTCGCCACCATAATAGCGGAATGCCTCCTGAATGTTGTTAGGTATAAACTGGTTCCAGCTCTGCTCCGCACGGTTCACAGCCAATGTTGAGCGCAAGTTGAGACCCTTGATAGGGTTAATATTGATGTAGTTAGATGATGTGAAGTGATAGCGTTCGCGGTCGGTTTGTATATCCATCGAGTTGAAAGGATTGAAATTGTTGTTGTTGTCGCCGCTATCGTGTACACGCCAATATGTGAACAAATAGTAACTATTGTAGCGTGTGGCATCGCTCTTATAAGGAGTATAGTCGATAAGAGGGTTCGACTTTTGCAAAGCATGGTTGTAAACAGCACCACTTGGCATTTCGTCTCTTACGTATGTATATGATGTGTTAGTACCAATCTTGAGCCATGGCTTGATGTTGCTTTCTGCATTCACACGACCATAATATTTATCTTGCTCAGTACCCTTTACAACTCCATCGAGACCGCTATAGCCTAAACTTACGTATAGGTTAGAAACGTCTGAAGCCTTTGAGAAACTTACGCTATGGTTGTGCTCTACGCCTGTCTTTGTCACCTGCTTAAGCCAATCGTAGGTCTTACCACTCTTGTAGCCATCAAACTCTTCGTTAGAGAATATGGTGTTAGAGCCCATGATGGTGTTGTCCCAATATGCCTTTAGCTCTGCAGCACTTGCCTCAGGATGGTTATAGGCATAACCATTCATATAAGCTTCGGCACGAAGGTCGAAAGTCTGCTGTGCTGTCATTGTCTCTGGACGATGACCGAACGATGAGAATGATACCCAACCATCGTAGGTAACCTGTCCTTCACCCTTCTTACCTTTCTTGGTGGTGACTACAATCACACCATTAGCACCACGCGAACCATAGAGAGCAGTTGCTGACGCATCCTTCAACACTTCGATTGATTCTACATCGTTGACGTTGATAGAATTATAGAAACCAAACTGGTTGTCCATAACCAAACCATCGACAACATATATTGGTGAAGAACCAGAGTTGATGGTGTTAGTACCACGAACCTTTATTGATGAGTCGTCGCTTGGTGTTGTACCCTTCGAAATGTTCACACCAGCTATGCGACCTTGCAAAGCTTCGTTGATATTGGTAACAGGTTTTTCGGTGAGCACATCTGCATCAACATGCGAAACTGCACCTGTGAGGTCGCTCTTCTTCATAAGTACACCTACCACCACAACACCTTCTATCTGGTTGTCGTCGCTCTTAAGAACGATTTTCATTTTGCCAGAAGCCGATGTCTTAACTTCGCGTGTGGCATAGCCGAGATACGATACCTCCAAGGTAGAGCCTGGAGCAACATCGAGTTGGAAATTACCATTGATGTCGGTAGGCATACCAATGGTCGTACCCTTAACTTTTACAGACGCTCCGATTAGAGGTTCGGAACTTTCGTCTAATACTTGTCCTGTGATTTTTGACTGAGCGAAACTCGCCTGTATGCCAAATAATGATAGGACAAACAAACTTAGAAGTCTTGTTTTCATATTAATAGGTTATTTGATAAGTTTACGATTATGATTGTATAAATTTAGGTTGTCGCTTATTGCTAATATCTTGTTTCTGTTTGCAAAGTTAGCCATTTTAACGTGCGTGAAATGAAATAAATATGGCATAAAATAGCAAAAACGCTTCAAAATAGCCTTTTTTCGCCCTTTTTCATGGTTTGCACCTCTTTTATGCCTTTTATTTTGAATCTACAGTCGTGAGTAGCCGTGATTGTTGCCGACGTGAGCTTCCCGTTGCTCCAAGACATATCAACCACGAGTCCACCCTCTGCACATAGACCTTTCACGCTACCGTTGCTCCATTGTTGAGGCAAGGCTGGCAGAAATTCTATGTAGCCATCATAGCTTTGCAATAGCATTTCGCACATGCCAGCCACACTTGCTTCTGTGGCATCGAAACTAAAGATATCGTTCTCGGCTCCAGCCACTCCCGATGGTGATACCGTCATAAGGTTTTCGCGCATAAAACGTCTGAACAGATTTTGCAACCATCCGTAGGCAGTCTGCGACTCTTTCATTCGTGCATAGAAACATAGCATGTTGGCAGTGCTCCATTCTGTGTCTTCCCAGTTTGGCGATGCCGTCTGCATCTCCAGCCCTTTTCTTGCAGCTGTCATAAGATGAGGCTCGCGTGAGAAAGATATCTGATTGAGCGGAAAGAGTGCCAATAGATGTGATGAATGACGGTGTGATGGGTCGCTACGCTTTACGTCGTCGAGCCATTCCTGTATCTGTCCGTCGCTACCAATCTGTAGTGATGGCAGTAGTCGGATATCTTTCTTCAAGCGTTGGCGCAGACTTTTGTCTACTCCCAATATCTCTGAAGCTTGTATACAGGCACTATATATATAATGTACTATGTCGCGGTCTATCGTTGGCATCATAGCCAAACTCAGGTGGCTACCTTTTGTTGTTACATAGCCATTCTCTGGCGATATGCTTGGCCCGGTGACTAAATAATGCGTGTTTGGGTCTATAGTCATGTAGTCGATGAAGAATTCTGCTGTTTTCTTCAATAAAGGGTAGCCTGTGGTGGCAAGCCATTGCTTGTCGTTAGTGTAGAGATAATGGCTCCACAGATGTGTGGCAAGCCATGCACCTCCGCTAACGTTCATACCCCAGCTCACGCCCCATCCTGGTGAAGTGTAGCCCCAAGCGTTGCACACAGTATGTGCCACCCAGCCACGACTGCCATACATCTTCTTTGCAGTCTCGGCTCCATGCTTGGTCAAGAAATCTATATAGCTGAATAGTGGGAGATTGCATTCTGCCAGATTCGCACGATTGGCAGCCCAATAGTTTTGTGGAATATTGATGTCGAGATGATAGTCGCACGTCCAAGGCATATTGCAAGCCATGTTGTCGTTCCAGATACCTTGTAAGTTTGCACATAGTGGAGTGCCGTTAGGACGTGATGAGGCTATGAGCATGTAGCGACCATATTGAAAGAACAAAGCATCGAGCGTTGGGTCTTCTGCTCCATCTTTAGCCAAGTATAGGCGAGTGTCGGTGGGTAGGGCAGAGCTATTGTTATTACTATCGCCTAACTGTATCTCCATGCGCTTAAAAAGCTTTGTGTAGTCTGCTATATGGTCGGTGAGAAGGTTGTCGAAGCCCTTGATAGTGGCTTTACGGATATTCTCCATTCCGCTTGCTTCGTAGGCTGGGTCGTTGTAGTTGGTACGAATGTCAACGAGGATAGTCACCATATTGGCATTGTTGAAACTTACGTGTGCCGAGTCGTATAGTATATTTCCGCCATCCGCAATCAAGCGGATGTTGCCACAAAACTCTACTCCTCCTTCTCCATGAAGATGGAATAGGGCTTTGCCTTTGAAAGATATTCCTTCGGCAGATGTTGTGATGTCGGCATTACGCAATAGCTGTAAGCCGAGTTGTCCGCTTATGGCCGCCTTTTTGCTTGCTGATAATCGCAAGGCAATGATATTGTCGGGATAGCTGGCGATGTATTCTCTGCGATATTCCGTATCGCCAATCTTGAATGCCACCTTAGCAATGGCGCTATCCATGTTAAGCTCGCGCCGATAGCCTGTAACCTGATATTGCGGATAGAAACAATCTATTACGAGGTCGCCTATAGGCAAATGAGTTCCGAAACCTTTACCTCTTCCGTTCAGATATTTCTCTCCTAAGGCGTTTCCCTCTTCTGGGTTGCCATTAAAGAACCATTTCCTCATTTCGTTGAGCTTATCTCTTCCACATATATTATTATTCGTGGAATCTGGTTGACCCGACCAAAGGCTAATCTCGTTGAGAGCAACACGCTCTTTTGTAATACCGCCATAGACCATAGCTCCCAGTCGGCCATTGCCAATAGGCATAGCCTCCATCCATTTTGCAGCCGGCTGCTGATACCATAGTGTGTTGTTGGCTGTTGTCGTTTGCTTAAGCAATAGTAAAAGGGCAAATACTATAAACTGTTTTGTTCGCATAATGATTGTTTGGTATGATGTTATAGATATGATAGTATGTTCACGTTGCAAAATTACGTCAAAACTGCATGGTGGATAGCAGCAAATAAACCACAAAATGATACTTTTACGCCATTAATCGAGGTTGTGAAGAATAAATAGACATAAGTAGGTGTTCAAAATTAATCGCATATATGAATCTTATAAAAAGGTTATGCTTTCAAATGCCTTTACGCCCTCTTTTAGCCCGTATGCCCAGCTCTCATCGGTCATGTAGCCCGCTACACTCCCTCTTCGGAGCTGAACATACGGACCAAAATATGGCATAAAATCATTTAAATTAATTTTGAATACCTACTTATTATATCATGTAGTATTAGTTGCGATACATCTAAGAATATGATTCTGGATATTAAATATAGAGCTCAGATTAAATCTGACCTGCTATATATTATATTAAGGTATAGAAGTGGCAAAATGTACTTTCTTGTTAAAACGTGTGAAATGGTTGTGTGATTTCTTGGTAGTTTCGAATAATTGTTATACCTTTGCACTCGCAATCAAAACAAGGGCGTTTAGCTCAGCTGGTTTAGAGCATCTGCCTTACAAGCAGAGGGTCGGCGGTTCGAATCCGTCAACGCCCACTTCTAATGAAGGTCTTTCAACGAAAGTTGAGAGACCTTTTTTTAATTAAAGCTAAAAAATATCGTTTTTCGCTGTTTTCTCAGATTTATTCATTAACTTTGCACCCTATATATAATACGTATTAATATGAATTTAGATTTATTGACTGCCATATCGCCTATAGATGGTCGTTACAGGGGAAAAACAGAGCAACTCGCTAACTATTTCTCAGAGTATGCTCTTATTCGTTATCGTGTTCGAGTAGAGATAGAGTATTTCATTACTTTATGTGAATTACCTTTGCCACAGTTGGCTTCTTTCGACAAGTCGCTGTTTGAGCGCTTGCGTGATATCTACCGTAACTTTGACGAAAATGAGGCTCAACGTGTCAAGGACATTGAGAAGGTAACTAATCACGACGTAAAAGCCGTAGAGTATTTCATCAAGGAGGAGTTCGATAAGATTGGTGGATTGGACGACTATAAGGAGTTCATTCACTTCGGTCTCACTTCTCAGGACATCAACAACACCAGTGTACCGCTTTCTGTCAAGGAGGCTTTGGAGGAGTGCTTCTACCCACAGGTAGAGGAACTTATTGCACAGCTCCAGACTTATGCTGACGAGTGGAAGGATGTGCCTATGTTGGCAAAGACCCATGGTCAGCCAGCTTCGCCTACACGCTTGGGCAAGGAGATTATGGTATTCGTTTACCGATTGACAGAGCAGTTGGAGTCGTTGAAGGCTTGCAAGATGACTGCTAAGTTCGGTGGCGCTACTGGTAACTATAATGCACACCATGTAGCTTATCCTCAGTACGACTGGAAGAGCAACAAGGGCTACCCCACGAAGAAGCACCGCGAGGGCATAAGGCTGCACGGCATATCGCCTTATCACAGAAAGAGCTATAACCTCACGGGAGAAAAGGAGCTGTTCCTCGATTTCTGATTTTTTTCACCCTTCATCCAACCCCTATGCGCAACGGCAAATACGGCAACGAGCTGAAGCTCATACTTCTGCTCACCGAAAACAAGAACTACACGGCACAGGAGCTTGCCGACAAGCTCAACATTACGCGCCGCAACCTCTACAACTATCTCGAATATCTGAGGTTCAGCGGCTTCGATGTGCAGAAGAGCGGGGTCTACTATCGCCTCGGACGCTCATCGGCCTTCTTTCGTAAGCTCACGGAGAACATGGCGCTGTCACAGGACGAGGCCACTTACATTCTGCACATGC
>OIZT01000601.1_pt1 | contig 21034 bp, 17 predicted proteins | sample 1588611 | NCBI WGS metagenome assembly OIZT01 (sample SAMN03283278) | human gut metagenome | biome: human-associated habitat; material: feces | host: Homo sapiens | place: Peru | collected 2012
AATAAGGATTGCCTAGCAATAGGTGGAGACTTAAATATCAATCTTCTTAAACGGATGCGTAAGCATCTAAAAAACCCCGACTTAATAAAATATTAAGTCGGAGTAGTTCACTTTGGCCATTCTTTACTACATAAACGATTTGATATGATCATTCCAACAACAAGTACGAGGAATGAGAAATCAATTCCCTTAGGGAATAAAACGTTTAATATTAATGCGAAAAGAATGCTTAATAATGTAATATTGAGTGATTTAGAAGAAATCTTTCTCTCTTTATATATCTTATACTGCATCTTGATCTGCAGGAATGCCAGAACAAGCGCAACAACAGCCACTAAACTATCGATATAGAAATTGATTAAATACTTCTGATTAATCAGCTCTTTGACAAACATAAGAGCGATATAGGAAGTCATGGTTCCTACCATCATAGAAACCATGAGCTTTTCTCTATCTTGTTGAAACTTCATTAGCGTTTAATTTCTAAGCTATGAGTAGATGTTTCCTGAATATGTGAATCAAATAATGCCTTCATTAATGAGATTGCATAGTAAGTATCCTTGATACCAGCAGTTTCATATGATGAATGCATTGCAAGCTGAGGTAAACCAATATCTACAGCATTCATAGAAGCCTGAGCCATAGCGATATTACCTAAAGTACTTCCTCCAGCCTTATCTGAACGGTTAGCAAAATACTGTAGAGGTACATCTGCACCAGATGCAAGAGCCTTTACAACTGCCATTGATACGCCATCACTTGTATATTTCTGGCCAGCATGTGACTTAACAACAACACCTTCATTCATATAAGTGCAGTTAGTTGCATCAGTATGTTCTGGATGATTTGGATGTACGGCATGTGCATTATCTGAAGAAAGCATGAAGCTTGATGCAAGTGCACGGTGGTAATCTTCTTCAGTCTTACCTAAAGCACTGTTGATACGAGTTAATGTATCTCTTAATAATGTAGAATCAGCACCCTGCTTAGTTCCTGAGCCTACTTCTTCGTTATCGAAGCAAGCCATGATATCGATAGATTCATCGTTATAACCAGCAAGTAATGCCTTTAATGAAGCGAAACCACACTGTAAATCATCTAAGTGACCTGCAGAAATGAATTCTTCATTAGCGCCCCAGATAGATGGAGCCATACGGTTGTAAAGATATAAGTCATGTCCTAAGATATCTTCTTTCTTTACACCTAATTCATCAGCAATAATCTGTTTGAAGTCTTTCTGACGATCATCACCAGCACTTAATAATGGAAGCATATCTACCTGTAAGTTATACTTGAAACCATCATTAGCCGCACGGTTCATATGAATAGCTACGTTAGGAATCATTAATAAATCACGATCAATGTTTAATAACTTAGTAACGATGCTGTTGCCTTCAGATACTAATACACGACCAGCAATTGATAGAGGACGATCTAACCAAGTAGCACATAACATTCCTCCGTATCCTTCAGTATTTAACTGAGTATACTTGTTCTTCACTTCGATTTCAGCATTTTCTTTAACCTTGAAAGTTGGTGAATCAGTATGTGAAGTCACAATGTTGAAGCTGTAGTTGTCTAACTTTGTACCTACTTTGAAAGCTAAGATACTTGTATTATTTCTTGTTACATAATACTTACCACCTGGTACGATATCCCAATGTTCACTTTCTAATAATTCTTTAAACCCATCAGCATTTAAGATCTGACGATAGTTTTCTACTGCATGGAAAGCAGTAGGACTTTTTGATAAGAAATCTAATAATTCTTTTGAAGTTTCCTTAAACATTTTTATTATCTCCTTAATTTATATAAAAATATCCTTCTGGCCCTGCCAAAAGGATATCTTATATCATTTATCTTTTTCCTTCACGGCGTTCTTTTTCTGCAAGTTTAGGCATGATTAATCCTAAAGCGCAAAGAACTACAGGGGCAATTACGTTTAATGCGAATGTGAATGGATCTTTGTCATACATACCAAGTACACAGCAAGCACCAGTTACGATGAAGCACCAGATACCGAAGAACTTAGCAACAGCCTGATTCTTAACGAAACGATAATCTGCTGGGAACTTATCCATAGCCTGACGTAAAGCAACATAAGCAGCAAATACCCATAAGTAACGCATTGGCATACATACTGAGTTAAGCTTATTTAACTGTTTTAATACGGCAGCTGCACCAGGAACGAATGACTGGATTAAGATGATTGAACCAGAAAGTACAACAACTAACTTAATACCGTTAATATATGCACCATACTTGTTCTTCTTGAATAAAGCAGATGGGATATATTCTCTAGTTTCTTCGTTGTCTAATAACATTCTAAGTGGAGCATCAATACTTAATACTAAAGTAGAGAACTGACCAACCATGTTACATAATGCGTAGATAACTAGTAATGTATCACCCATATGATAGTATTGACCTAATTTCTGGAATGACCAATAAGCACCGTTAGCAACATAGCTTTCGAATGCCTGTTCAGAAGCATTGATCATCTTAGGATCGAACATCATACCCATTGCGAATGTACCTAAGATAGCACATACACAAACCATGATAGCAAGTGCAATCATACCTTTAGGGAATCCCTTTTCAGGGTTTTCTACCTTGTTTACATATGGTGAAATCTTTTCACATCCACCAACTGCAAACACTAAGATAGATAATGATGTGAAGTACTGTACATTGAACTGTGGCACGATGTTTTTTAAACTAAAGTCCATATGTACATAGCCACCATTAGGGTTGATAGCTGGTGCTGCGAACATCATTAAGATATAAAGGATTGACATAACAAACATTGAAGTTCCTGCTAATGTAGCAAGTTTCTTTAGTGGGTTTAATCCACGGCTTGCGATATAGCAGAATAATAAGAATACAGCAAGTGTTGCTAACTGAACATAGATAGTTGGTAAGGTATCATAAACTGTATGGTTTCTGAAGATCACCCAGCTAAGAGCCTTTAATCCACCAGTACCTTTACTTGCGATATAAGTGATGTGACAAGCCCAATAAGTGAACCCTGCATAGTATGCAAGTTTAGGACCCATTGTTTCCATGATCCATGAGCTGACACCCCCACCGGCATTTTTAAATGCTGAACCAAGTTCACCAACCATAAGGGCATATGGTACGAAGTATAAAGCGAACATTAAAATCCAGCTGAATATAACCTGGATACCGTTGAAGTAAACGAAACCATTTAGTACGTTACCAAATCCCCAAACAGTAGAAAATGCCATAAAAGCCAGGGTATACCATTTCATTTTTGAGTTTTCCATACTCTCCTCCTTAAATATTTTTGTTTAAAAATAAAAACAATCTTTTTATGCCTCAATAAGTATACCAAATTTTTCACATAAATACCATATTTTTATATGTACAAAATACAAAAAACGATAAAAGAATGGCGTGTTTTTCGACAAAATACTGAAATTTTATTATAGTCAACTATTTTATACAAGATAGCAATAATAATTTATTAGCGTTGTTCTAATTTTTCAACAATTACCACATTACCTTCTGCATTAATATGTTGTATTTGATACGCAAAAAAAGCTATTTGTTGAATTCTCAACAAATAGCTAAATTTATTAAGCGTTGATTGCACGTGTGATAGCTGGAACAACCTGCTTCTTACGAGAGATAACACCTGGTAAGTTTGCTTCATGTTCAACTAACTGTACATTGAAGGCATTTTCTACATATTCTGGATGAGTACCAGCAACAAATACTTCACTTGTTGCATTGATGACATCAGTTAATAATAGAACTGCTGTATCAAATCCATTTTCAACACATAGATTTTCCATATATTCAAGCATTTCACCCTTAAGTGGTGCAAAGCCATCGATATCCATAGTGTTAACCTGAGCGATACCTACTTTTGCATCACCAATGTTGAATGCCTTGTAATCCTGGTTATAGATTTCTTCGATAGTCTTACCAACTAATGAAGTACCAGCCTTAAACATTGCAAGACCGAATTCCTCAGCATCTACACCAGCGATTGAAGCTAATTCTAAGGCAATTTCCTTATCAGTCTTTGTACAAGTTGGAGATCTGAATAATAATGTATCAGAGATGATAGCTGCTAACATTAAACCAGCCACATTCTTAGGAATTTCAACACCCTGTTCCTTATACATCTTTGCAATGATTGTACAAGTACAGCCAAGTGGTTCTGCTCTAAACTGTAATGGACCAACAGTCTGGAAATCAGCCACTCTGTGGTGGTCAACGACTTCTAGGATTTCAGCTTCTTCAATACCTTCTACAGCCTGTCCTCTTTCGTTATGGTCAACAAGGATCATCTTCTTATGATCACCAGTAATAACCTGGAAACGAGAGATAGTACCTACTACCTGATCATTTAAGTCAATAACAGGATATGAATGATATCTTGTTTCACTCATAACTTCTTTTAAGTAATCAACAGTATCATCTGTAGAGAAGCATGTTAAATCACCCTTCTGCATAACATATTCAACAGGTACTGCCTGAATGATCTGCTGTGAAGTCTTGAATGTAGTGAAAGCAGTAGTCACTACACTGACACCTGCATTCTTACATTCTTCAAGAACTGATTCTTCTAAGTGTAATGAGTTAGTAAGGATGATTAAATCAACCTTCTTCTTCAACATTTCACGAATACCTTCAGTTCTGTCACCGCCAGTAATGATAACATCATGTTCATTGACATGATCAATAACTTCCTGAGAGTTCATACCAGTGATATGAAGACTACCCTTAATAGTACGTAATTCAGGGTTTAAATAAACAATCTTAGCATCTAATGTATCTACGACGTTTTCGATTGGAGTATGTGCATTCTTTAAGATATCTTTATCCCAGTCTTCCATATAACCTTCAATAATGTTTGTAGAAGATAATAAACCAAGAAGATGAGAATGATCATCTAATACTGGAGCGCTCTTTAAGTTCATCTGGCACATTAATGACCAGGCAGTTCTTAAAGTTAATTCTTTAGAGAATAGAGTTACCTGATCGTAATCAAGATCTTCTACTTTCTGTTTAACTGACTTTAATAGCTGTGGTGTATGTGCATTAAATCTCTTTAATACATACTCAGTTTCACGGCTTACTTCACCAAGTCTTACTGGGACTGCTTGTCCGTACTTATGAGTTGCATTTAATAAATATGAATAACTGATGGCCGCACAAATTGAATCTGTATCCGGATTCTTATGACCACTTACGTAAACTAAATCCATGTTTTTCCTCCTATGCTTTCTTTAAATAACGATAAATTGTTGGTTCAGAAACATCTAGCTTATCTGCAACTAGGGCAATTGCACCTTTTACTTTAAATGTTCCTTTGTCCTGTAAGTATTTAACAACTCTGATCTTTTCTTCTACTTTTAATCTTTCTGCATGAACATAAGATGGAACTCCCATACTCTGCATACATTCATTGATGTATTTTTCTACCATCTCATCAAGTGGAGAAGATAAGATTTCGATTGGGCTATCATATTTGAATTCTACATTTGTATTATCTTTAATACCAAGAATTCTTCTCATCGCAGTTTCAATATATTCAAAATCTGTGACGTTAACGTTAATACAAAGCATACCAACAGGGCAAACATTTCCTGGTTCCTTGATCCAGTATGTTGCAGATTTCAACAGTTTACCATCAGGTCCTGCTGTTTTGTAGTTCATGACATAGTCACTTTTTTCATACTGTTTTGTTTCTAAATAATGAACAGACAAATTTGAAAGCTTAGCACCAACTTCTCTGCCAGAAATCTCACCATTTGCAATAGCAACAACTTCCTGTTCAGGAGATGTGAGATCGTGTAAAGCTACTTCAACATTATCCCCTAACGCAACACCTAAGAATGGGACAAGCGCTGCATAGGGTTCTAATAATTTATGCATTATACTGCCTCCTTTACAACAGAGTATTTTATCATAATAAAAAATATCAGTAAATTATTATTATCATAAAACAGAAATTTTTTATTATGCAGAAAAACACAGGAATCAAAAGATTCTGATTCCTGTGTTTAATAATAATGCATAAGTTGCAATAAAATTCAATACAAAACTAACGATTCCTGTAATAAGACATGCCTTTGCCTTTTTAGGAGTCATTCTTCTTTTCATGAAGAAGAAGATAACACCCATAAAAGGGAATAAGAATGAAATGATACATAATCCAACAGAGGCACGATCTTCTTCATAATAAGGACTTGTATAACCATTACTAGAAGCATAGTCTTCCATAGTTGTGTAGTCTGTTCTATTTTCTAATCGGACAGGTTCTCCACAATTAGGACAGAACTTTGTACCTGCCTCTAATTCTTTACCACATCGTGTACAATACATTTATTCACCACTTAATTTTTCATCAATAGCTTTAGCTGCTTTTTTACCAGCACCCATAGCAAGAATTACAGTAGCAGCACCAGTAACAACGTCACCACCAGCCCATACGCCTTCTTTAGATGTATGGTTAGTTTCTTCTTCAACGATGATACCACCCCACTTCTGACAATCAAGACCAGGAGTAGTCTGTCTGATTAATGGGTTTGGAGACTGACCGATTGCGATAACAACTGTTCCACAATCAATAGTGAAGTTAGTACCTTCTTTTGCAATTGGTCTTCTTCTACCAGATGCATCTGGTTCTCCTAATTCCATTTCTACACATTCAAGAGATTTAACTGAACCATTGTCACCATGAACAGCAACTGGATTAGTTAATAGCTTGAAGATAATACCTTCTTCCTTAGCATGATGTACTTCTTCAGCACGTGCAGGAATTTCAGCATCACTACGACGATATACGATATATACGTTCTTAGCACCAAGTCTCTTAGCAGTTCTTGCAGCATCCATAGCTACGTTACCAGCACCTACAACACATACTGTATCAGCTACTTTTACTGGAGTAGGATGGTTAGGGAATTCATAACCCTTCATTAAGTTAACACGAGTTAAGAATTCGTTTGCAGCATAAACACCATCAAGGTTTTCACCTGGGATACCCTGGAAACGAGGCAAACCAGCACCAGCACCTACGAATACAGCATCATAGCCACTTTCCTGTAATTCATCAATTGTGATAGAACGACCAACTACAACGTTTGTTTCAAACTTAACACCTAAGTCTGCAACACCATCAATTTCAGCCTGTACTAAATCTTTTGGTAAACGGAATTCTGGGATACCATAAGATAATACACCACCCGTTTTATGTAATGCTTCAAATACTGTTACATCATAACCACGTTTAGCAAGTTCACCGGCACAAGAAATACCTGAAGGTCCTGAACCTACAATAGCAACTTTCTTGCCATTCTTTTCAATCTTAGTTTCAGTTGGTTTACCATGATCTCTGTGATAATCAGCAACGAATCTTTCAAGTCTACCAATCGCAACTGATTCACCCTTAAAGCCTCTTACACACTTACCTTCACACTGGTTTTCCTGTGGACATACACGACCACAGATAGCAGGTAAAGCATTTTCTGTAGTGATGATTTCATAAGCTTTTTCAAAATCACCATTCACTACTTCTTGAATAAAGTGAGGAATAGGAACATTTACTGGACATCCCTCTACACAGCGAGGCTTTTTACAGTTTAAGCAGCGAGCTGCTTCTTCCTGAGCCATTTCTTTAGTATATCCTAAAGCAACTTCTTTAAAGTTAGTTGCACGAATTTCAGGTTCCTGAGAAGGCATTTCTACCTTTTTATTTGACATATTAGGCATATTATTTAACCCCCTTCATTAAGTTACACATACGGTCTGCATTGCTGTCAACAAGATGTTCTTCTTCCTTGAACATTCTCTGTCTTGCCATTAATTCATCAAAGTCAACATTTAAACCATCAAAGTCTGGTCCATCAACACAGGCAAACTTGATCTTACCATCAACAGTAACACGGCAGCATCCGCACATACCAGTACCATCAATCATGATTGGGTTAAGTGAAACCATTGTCTTAATATCTCTAGGCTTAGTTACTCCAACAACTGCCTTCATCATTACAACTGGTCCAATTGCAATAACTTCATCATACTTTTCACCCTTATCAAGTAAATCAGTTAAAACATCAGTAACAAAACCTTTTGTACCTACAGAACCATCATTAGTAGCGATATATACATTATCACAGAATTCTTTGAAACGATCTGCCCATAATACATACTGTTCTTCACGTCCACCGATGATTACATCAACCTTAGTACCAAGTTCTGCTAGTTTTCTTAACTGTGGGAATAATGGTGCACTACCTACACCACCAGCTACACCGATGACATGATCCTTCTTTTCAAGATGAGTAGGGACACCAAGAGGACCTACGAAGTCAGTGATATAGTCTCCTTCTTCTAACTTAGCAAGCTGTTTAGTAGAGTAACCTACAATCTGATAAATTATTGTGATTGTTTCCTTTTCTCTATCATAATCAGCAATTGTAAGAGGGATTCTTTCTCCATCTTCTCCTACACGTAAAATAATAAACTGCCCTGGTTCACATTTTCTTGCAACCATTGGCGCATGTACTTCCATTAACTGTACAACGTCATTAAGTACTTCTTTTTTTACAATCTTATACATATTCTCAATCCTTTCTGAATCTTATTTAATCTTATCACATATTATGTTTCTGTTCAATGTCGCTTCATAGTAAATTAATGCGCTATCATGTGGTATTTTCAAGAATTGAGAGATTGTTGACATATGTAATTATTTGTGGTTTAGTTTATAAAACAAGGAGAATATATATGAGTAGAAGAGTTATATTTTTTGATATTGATGGTACTTTATCTACAGAAACAGACTTTACTGTTCCTGAAAGTACAAAAAAAGCAATTAAACTAGCTCAGGATAATGGACATATCCTGATGGTGAATACAGGACGTACTATTTGTATTATAGAAGATGTAATTAAAGAATTAGGATTAGATGGTTATATCTGTGGTTGTGGGACTAATATCTACTATCATGGTAAAGAAATCTATCATGCTAAACTTCCTTCAGAATTAAAGAAAGGAATTGTGAATAAAGCGGTAGATTTAGATATTGATGCCGTATTAGAAGGTCCTGAATCTATTTATTTTCCTGAAACAATCAAGACAAAGACAGTTCAGGAAATCAAAGAGCGTTATAAAGATATTAAGGTAAATGTTTCCGTATATCATAAAGATGATGAACCTAACTTTGATAAGTTCACTGCATGGTATACACCAGAAGATGATATTGAAGCATTTAAGGATGCATTTAAAAATGATTTAGAATATATACAGCGTGCTGAAGACTTCATTGAAGTAGTTCCTAAAGCATGTTCTAAAGCAACAGGTATTCAGACATTTATTGATCTCATTGGTGCTTCTATTGATGATTGTATTTCTATTGGTGATTCTACCAATGATCTACCAATGTTGACTTATACTAAGGAATCAGTAGCTATGGGCAATTCTAATCCTGTTCTATTTGATTATGTAACGTATATTACAACTGATATTGAAGATGATGGCATCTACAATGCCTTAAAACACTTTAACGTCATCTAATCAAAAAGCAGCCCATTTTATTTAGGCTGCTTTTTGAAATGATACGATTCTTTCTCCATGGAATGAGACTTGTCCCTTTTGCCCTTCTAGATATTCATGAGGTTTTGTTACTTTGAGTGTAATTTCTTTTCCTAGCTCAGATTCAAATATGATCTTATCTTCAAGGACTTCTTTTACAATCACGTCTTCAGTGATGTAGTATCTTGTTAGGAACAAATATAAGAACAACAATAGTAGAAAAATAAAAAGCACAAGATTCACCTCTTTCTTATACAATTATTGTAACAGAAAAGATGTGTAATACTTGTGATTTTTTTAGTTTAATATATTTTTTTGGAATACCCATAATCGGCAGATTACGATTTAAGAGAAATGCGGAGTAGAAATATTCAGAAAATAAACTATCTTTCTATGACTGATAGAAAATGATTGCTGTAGGTATTTCTAATTTTATCCATCACAGTCTTTCACATTTTAATAGAGGTAGAGAGAATTCCTGCTCTCGGCATGTTAAAATAAATCGACTCTATTTAATAAAAAATCGATAAGACTGCAATGATAAAATCCATTATCATCATAATAACTGTGATTTATATCATTTCTTATAATGATTTTTTTAAAGAAATCATTAGTTAATCTAAACGAATCTAATTCAGATTCTATTTTAATAGCATCATCCATTCGTAATGCAGATTGTATATATATTCTACGATCTCCTTCATTTACTACAAAATCTATTTCTTTTAATGCATAGTTCCCTTTTCTCCTATCAATAACAACACCAATATCTACTGAATATCCTCTACGAATAAGCTCATTGTAAATAGCATTTTCCATAAGATGTCCTGGGTCGTATTGTCTAAAGTTTAATCTTGCATTTCTTAAACCTAGATCAGTAAAATAATACTTATTGGGATATTTAAAATATGATTTCCCTTTGATATCATATCTTCTTGCGACTGAAACTAAAAACGCATCAATAGAATAGTTAATGTAACTAGAAACAAGGTTATTATCTACTTTTTGCTTTCTAGCATCGCTTATAGCATTAGCAACATTTGTTGGATTTGTAAGAGAACTTATTTGAGAAGATAAATAATCTAATATTTGTTCTAATATATAAGGTTTTTCAATATTATGACGTTCAATAATGTCTTTTATGTATACCTCATCGTATAGGGAAGATAAATACTTTTTCTTCGAAATATCATCTTTAAAAGAAGTGATTCTAGGCATTCCACCATATAATAAATACTCATCTAAACAGTCCCTAACATCTCCATTATAAGAAGAATAATATTCTTCAAATGATAGGGGATATACATGAATTTGAGTTGAACGTCCTCTAAACTCTGTCATGATATCCGATGATAATAATTTAGAATTTGAACCAGTTACATATACATCTAAGTTTTTATAAGATTTTAATTCGTTTAGCATATCATAAATAGTAACTGGAATATCGTCATTTTCTGAATCAATAACTGTTTTTGACAATTGTACTTCATCAATAAACAAATAATATTTTTGAGTAGAATCTTTAATCAAATCTTCTACATGCTCACAAAGAGTGATAGGATTTCTAAATTTATAATATTTTCTTTGATCTAAGGATAAAGTAATAATTTGAGTCTTATTGATATGATTATCTATCAGATAATTTTTAAACAATTCAAAAAGTAGTACAGATTTTCCCACTCTCCTTAGGCCAGTAATCACTTTTACTTGACCATCCCACATACTATTTATAATTTGGTTCAAATAAAAATCTCTTCTTAACATGATTTATCCCCACCTTTCATTATCTATAACTTACTACAATTTTGTAGTAAGTTATAGATATAATAACATGTAAAATGAAATAAGAGAATATTTTCCGAAAAAATCTTTTCTAGTTAATAATATATATCATTAACATTATTAACGATGTTAAACACAAAAACAAGATTATGTACAATAGAAACAATTTCTTCTTTCGTTAAAAATCTATTTGAGATATACCATAGAGTATACTTCAATCTGAATGATGTGTCTGGTTCAGCTTCATGAACGCTGTATAATCAGTGCTTATGAAATATAATTTTCATTAGCCTATGATTTTTGAATATTCAAAATAATTTTTTAATGAATGGGATTTTCAATACAATATATAGGATCAGTACGCCGCTCATATTCAGAATGATATCATCTATATCTGCTGATCCAACCTTCCAAATATATTGAACTACTTCTACTCCTATAATCATGAATAAGAAAAAGAAGAAATAAGGTTGAAATGAACGCATTGGTTTGAATAGAACATAGATAAAATAACCAAAAGGCATGAACAACATGACATTCCCAATCATATTCAGAATAATATTCTTAATAGGTAATGTATGTCTTTCATAAGCTGTGTAATAAAGAAGTATTGTCTTTAATGGACTGATATTCACACTACTGAATGCTTTGACATGTCTTAATGCTGGGTTAAGGAACAGTTGATAAGTAAGATTTATAAGGTAGATGATGAATGCGATACTATGAAGTATAGTAAACATTCTTCTTTTATTTTTGACTACATTTCTTGCATCATAGGCATAACCTACTAAACCAATCATCTGTATAATAACAAGCACAAATGTCTGTGTAATAGAAAACTTGATTGTATAAGAAATGATATCTATTAATTGAATAATGAAAGCGACAGCTGCAGTAAGTAAGAATAAAAAACGTTTATGTTTCATGACAGTGTCCTCCGACAGACCATTGTAGTCATTTTATTATAATGAGTCAACAACCGTTATTATTTAACATAATTTAACACAAAAAAGAGGAGAGCCGTAAGGCTTTCCTCTAAATGGTTTTAAGAATTATTTCTTAGCGAATGGAGATTCGTAATCATAGATTGTTTCTAGGATAGTTTCCATATCTTTAACCATAGGCATTCTTGGGTTAGCAGGAGTACACTGGTCTTCGTATGCGTTCATAGCGATTCTATGTACTGATTCTTCCCAATCAGCCTTGCTGATGTTCTGTGACTTAACGTTTACAGCACCACCAACTTTTACCCATAACTTTTCAACAGCCTGTGCGAACATTTCAACACCTTCTGCATCAGTCTTTGGATGTAAGCCGATTAATTCTGCTAATTCTCTATATTTCTTATCTGCCTTATAGTCTTCGATCTTTGGCCAGATATTTAACTTAGTTGGAACTGTACCATTGTATCTGATTACATGTGGTAATAACATACCGTTAGTACGTCCATGAGGAATATGCCATTCTCCACCAATCTTATGAGCTAATGAGTGGTTCATTCCTAAGAATGCGTTAGCGAATGCCATACCTGCGATTGATGCAGCGTTATGCATCTTGATTCTAGCATCAGGATCACCTTCAAGTACTGACTTTTCAAGGTTTTCGAATACTAACTTAACAGCCTGTTTAGCCCAACCATCAGTGAAGTCAGAAGCTAAGATTGAAACATATGCTTCAATAGCATGAGTTAATACGTCGATACCAGTATCAGCAGCGATTCTTGGTGGCATAGACATAGCGAATTCAGGGTCAACAATTGCGATTGTTGGAGTTAAAGCGTAGTCAGTTAATGGATATTTCTTGTTTTCCTTAGTATCAGTGATAACTGCGAATGGAGTTACTTCTGAACCTGTACCTGAAGTAGTTGGAATACATACTAACTTAGCTTTCTTACCAAGTTCTGGGAACTTGAATGCTCTCTTTCTGATATCCATGAATTTCTGCTTGATGTCATCGAAGTTAACTTCTGGATGTTCATACATTAACCACATAACTTTAGCAGCATCCATTGAAGATCCACCACCGATAGCGATGATTGTATCAGGCTGGAAGCTCTTCATGATTTCAAGACCCTTAAGAGTCATATCTAAAGATGGATCTGGTTCAACGTCGATGAATAAGTCAACGTCTACTTTGTTACGTCTTCTTCTGATAACATCTTCGATCTTTCCTACATAACCAAGGTCATACATACCTCTGTCTGTAACGATCATTGCTTTCTTCATTTCCTTCATATCTCTAAGATATCTGATTGAATTTCTTTCGAAATAAATCTTTGGAGGAAGTTTAACCCATTGCATATTGTTGTTACGTCTCCCTATTCTCTTAATATTTAGTAAGTTAATAGCACTTACGTTGTTTGATACTGAGTTATGACCATAAGAACCACAACCAAGTGTTAATGAAGGTAAGAATGCATTGTATACTGAACCGATACCACCGAATGTAGATGGAGCGTTTTCAATAATACGGATAGCTTTGATTCTCTTACCAAATGCTTTAGAAATTTCATGATTAGTAGTATGGATTGCAGCTGAATGTCCTAAACCGTTGAATTCAACAGTCTGAGCAGCCTTTTCAATACCATCTTCAGTAGAGTTTGCTTTGATCATACCTAATACTGGAGAAAGTTTTTCTCTAGTCATTGGTTCGTTAGGACCGATTTCCTTAACTTCACAAACTAAGATCTGAACATCATCAGCTACTTTGAAGCCAGCCTGTTCAGCAATCCAAGTAGCGTTCTTACCTGGAACGATGCTGTTTAATCGAGCTTCATTTACGTTTTCACTGTATGCTGTTGCACCGAACATGAACTGTTCAAGTTTCTTCTTTTCTTCAGCATTACAGAAATGTACATGATAACGACCAAGTTCTTTCTTGAATTCATCATAGATTTCGTGATCTACAACAACAACCTGTTCAGATGCACAAATCATACCGTTATCGAATGATTTTGATAAATAAATATCATTTGCTGCCATTTTGATTTTACAAGACTTTTCTACATATGCAGGAACGTTACCAGCACCTACACCTAAAGCAGGTTTACCACAAGAGTAAGCAGCCTTAACCATTGCGTTACCACCAGTAGCTAAGATAGTAGCAACACCTGGATGATTCATTAATGCATTAGTTGCATACATAGATTTCATTGGTAACCACTGGATTACGTTCTTAGGAGCACCAGCTTTTACTGCAGCATCTAACATTACCTTAGCAGCCATAACTGAACAGTCATGAGCACCTGGGTGGAATGAGAAGATGATTGGGTTTCTAGTCTTCATAGCGATTAAAGACTTAAAGATAACTGTAGAAGTTGGGTTTGTTACTGGAACGATACCACAAACAACACCAACTGGTTCAGCGATTTCAGTGATACCAGTAAGTGGATCTTCATTAATAATACCTACAGTCTTTGTATGACGCATGTTGTTAGTAACATATTCACAAGCGAATAAGTTCTTAACAGCTTTGTCTTCAAATACACCACGGCCAGTTTCTTTTACTGCAGCTTCTGCAAGAACACCGTGTTTATCAAGACCAGCAACTGACATCTTTGCTACGATGTAGTCAACAGTTTCCTGGTCAAAACCTTCGAATTCATCTAATGCTGTTAATGCGTTATTAACTAACTCATCAATGCAAGCATCAGTCTTTTCTTCTGTCCATTCTTCAACTTTCTTTTCGACTTTCTTATCAGCCATTTTTATATCCTCCATTGACCAAAATATTTCTTCTTCATATTTTGTAAGTTCACTATACATGAGTTCTTGTGAAAAAACAAGCATACTTTTGTGAAAATTTACACAATTTATAAAATGCATTTACTGTAAACGTTTGCAGTTTAGGGATATCCGATTAGGTATTTTTCTGCTTAGTTTTTATCAAAAATTTAAATTATAATTATTTTTTATAGTGATAGAATACTCTCAAAATTGTGAACGTTTTCTTTTAAAGTCTTTCACTAAACGTATCTACAGTCTTTAATATCTCTCTTGCAATATTCATCTTATCCTTGAATAAGGCACTCATACTACCAATTGACTTGAAAGGATCCTGTAACAAGACCTTCTTGTCTTCAATGAAACCATTCTTCACAATATAATCTATTAATAATTCTACAAAGTGAATCTGTCTAGAATTCAAGCTCTGATCATCTAAGAAACGTGAGAACTCAGCCATAGCTGCTTGTCTATCTAGTCCCACTATCTTTCTAATTAATCTTGTGATAGGTGTATCACCAAAATGTAATCGATAATCGTCTTTACTTCCTAAGTCTATCCATAATAAGTTTTCTAGATGTTTCATTTCATCCGGTGTAATAACTTGATTATGTCTAAGCTTATAGATAGCTTCATCATCTTCATGTGCTTTTAAATAATGCTGTACTTTCTCTTTATAGTTCTCTAAGCCTTCATCATTATAGAAAGCATCATTCATCTTTGTTTCAATGATTTCATCTTCAAAATGTGTATCTACTGGATCTACTATTGGACCAGGGTCTAAATACTTAACCAACCCTCTAATCTTCTCACGTAGTACTTCTAAATCAAAATAATTAGCTGTCTTCCAGTAATCAGGATTTTTGGCACATTTCAGATATTCCGCATTATCTGCAATATCAGGTGTTGTTTGTTTTTTATACAATTCATCAGCCATCATAATAACCTTATTAATTACCTGACTTGCATCATAATGATTGAGATAAGCCATTTCAATCATATACATCTGTCTATCAAAGAACTTTGCACGTTTATCTTCATCATGAATCACAACAAGAGAAGACAATTCATCTTTAATATAATGTGTATCCATTTCATTCAGGTTAATCCAGTTATCTGGATTCTTATATTGATGCACATATTTCAAATGCATCTTTACATTAAAGCTGTCTTCATTAAGCGATTGAATATAACCTGACATTTCTTTAATCTGTTTATTGATTTCATCTACATAATCCTGATCGGATGCATTTTGTTCGAGTGCATAAAGAATATCAACACGTAACTTATAGATACGTTGAGAGAGTGATTCTATAATACCTGATTTTTCAGGACGCTGGTCTACTCTGAAGTAATCCATATTTCCTAGGTAATCAAATATCAAGAATCCTTTCTTGTCATCTCCTGGACCAAACAAGTCTGTTCTTAGTCTTGTTCCTCTTCCAATCATCTGCCAGAATTTTGCTTTACTTCTTACTTTCTTAAAGAATACAAGATTAACGATATCTGGTACATCTATACCTGTATCTAGCATATCTACACTAATAGCTATTTGAGGGTAACTGTCTGTTTTACTGAATCGATCTATCGCATTTTGTACAAATTTTGTATTAAATGTAATCACTTCAGCAATCTTCCCCTTATATTCAGGATAGAGTATATCGAATCTCTCTTTAATCTTATTGGCATGATTTTGATTGGCAGCGAAGATAATGCTTTTTCCTATCTTATCTCCTCCTTCAATTTTAATACCATGTTCCATCAAATCTCTGATCACAGTATCAATAGTATTAATGTTAAAAACAAATTTATTCATTTCACTTGAAGTGATTGTATCAGTATTAGAGAAGTGTTCTTCAAATTCTTTCTTCTCTTCATCTGATAACTCATCATAGTGAATACCTTCCTCTAGAAACTTCATTTTAGTTTCATAAGAATGGTAGCTGACTAAGTATTTGTCTTTGACGGCTGTTTCATATTCATAAGCATATGTAGGGACACCTGTTTCTAAATCAAATATGGAATATGTATTAGCCCCAATACTATCTTTAGGTGTTGCGGTTAAACCTATGAGTAAAGCATCAAAGTAATCAAATATATCTTTATATTTGTTGTAAATACTACGATGGCTTTCATCAAGAATAATGAGATCAAAGTGTCCTGGTGTGAATAAACGATTACCATCTTTACTTCTTGTTTCATCGATTGCATTCATCATTGTAGGATAAGTACTAAAGATCATTCTTGATACTTCTGGGTCTTCTTTGTTTTCACATAGATTACAAGTCGTCAGGGAAGGAAGAAGGTTTACAAAGTTCTTCTTTGCCTGATTCACTAATGCAGTACGATCGGCAAGGAATAGTATATTCTTTGCCCAATCTGCTTTAGTCAATACATCTACCAAACTAATCGCTACACGTGTTTTACCACTCCCTGTTGCCATGACAAGTAATGCTTTACGACTTCCCTTTTCAAAGTCTTCACATGTTCTTACAATGGCTTCTTTCTGATAATAACGGTTTGTGATGGCATCTTGTATAACAGGTTTAGAAATACTTCTACGCGTATCTCTTCTATCTATAAGTAACTGTATTTCATCCTGTGAGAAGATAGAAGAAACCATTCTATCTGGATACATCATGTCATCCCAGATAAATGTTTCAAAACCATTTGTATAGAATATAACAGGTCTTAACCCATATTCTTGTTCAATACAGTCCGCATAAAGTTTTGCCTGGTTACGTCCTACACGAGGATCTACACTTGTTTTCTTTGCTTCTACAACAGCAATAATCTTTCCTGTTCTTCCACGTAATATATAATCCACAAAACCTTCTTTTGAATCTGTTGGCATATGATGAACAGGATATTCTTCCTCTACATTTGTATCAAAATCCCATCCTGCTTCCTTCAGCATTAAATTAATATAAAGCTGTCTTGTCCTCCATTCAGGAATCTTATTCACATCAACATATTTAACAGCTTTATCTTCTTTTCTCTTAGCTGCCCCTTGTCTTCTTAATTCCTCATTTTCAGCAACTAATCTAGCCAGTTCTTCTTTTTGTTTTTCTTCTTTTTCTTTCTGTTTATTAAGAATATCTCTTACCTGTTCTTTTAGATCCTTATTCACAAACATATGTGTTTGATCAGGTAACTTAGTAGGATCAAATTCAGGTAATTGTTGTTGATAGTCTATTCCATAAGAATAATTCATCCAGTTAACAAGTCTATAGAGATTATTTAAAGCAAGAACTGCTTCTTCTCTTTTTACTTTTCTACTTGTATGTACTGCAAAGTTCCCTAAAGTAATAACGTATCTAATTCCTTCATAGACTTCTGTAGGAATAATTTGTTTAAATGTATATTCATTGACTAAAGCACTTAGATTATCTCTATAAGGCATCTGTAAGTCTATGTCATTCTTATACATGTAATGTACTGCTTGTTCTAATGCACGTCTTGTAAGTATTGCACAGTTAGCAGGTGATACCATTAATCCTTTTTCTGCTTCTATACATGTAGAAGCAAAGTCCTGGAATTCTGTTTTGTTTTTTAAAAAAGTAAAGTTCAACAGTATCATCTCCTTTATGTTTCTATTATATCCTAAAAAAGAAGTTTATTGGGAATAATTGTGGTTACCTTATCTATTTAACTTAGAGAATAGTATACTTTAGCTATATTCTATGGAGGTGATTTTATGGATTCAAAGCAACATGATGAATTATTGGAATTACTTGAGAAGTCTGAAGAGGATGTTAGAAATGGTAGAGTAGCACCTATAGAGGATACTTTTGAAGAATTGAGAGATATGTTAGGTAGTGGTGATTAGCAGCTAAGGCTGCTTTTTTAGTGGTTAGAAGGTTAAGGATTTTATGAGGAATAGTGAGTGGTTACTGAGAAGCCTTGATTTATCGATTTCTTGTACGAATGATGCGAACTGGTTCTGGAGTTCTAGAGGGGGAAGCATAACCTCAAAAGATTTTATATCTTTTGATGATATATGAGGAACCAATGAGCCTGTAACATTACAGTGTTTATTAAATCCACCACAAATAAAGCAATAATATAAATAATCTTGATTCATATCTATAGCCCTAATCCTAACTGTTCGTTGAATCAATAATGCTGGTAAATGTTTTGAATCAACCTTAGCAATTTTAAATCCTTCCGATATCCATGGTCGATCTAAAGCCATAACAATATCATTATTATTCAACAAATAATTTTCATATCCAATTGCCGATTTCCAATGAACACATTCTTCCCACTTGATTTTTTGTGGCATAATAACAAGACCGCCACAAATATTAATACCTGAATCAACATAATTTTCACTTTTAAATGGATAACCTGATAATAAATCAATATGATCTTTTATAATGTCTTTTTTATATCCTTTTGGATTATAGTTCGGATCCCCAAACATCTCCACAAATCGGGCTCTAACCGCTTCATCCAACAAAGCTAATTTCTTATTATAGTCCTCTATCAGAAGTTCGCACTTTTCTAATACTTTAACCACTTCTTCTTGTCGAGTTTCGTCTTCTTCATACTCAATTATAAAATTACCCAAATCAGATTTTTTTATATTAGGCATACAAGCTCCAGATCTAATCCTAAATAGTCTTTCTTGTTGACTTTTTAAAGCATAATATAAATATTTGCTATTTTTAGGCCCATCATACAAGTAATAACAATGGGCTCCACACCAAAATGCTTCGTTCATATAATTCACATATCCAGAAGAATTTCCGCCTTCAGATATTGTTACTGTATTTTCAGCAACATTGAACTCATTCCATTTACCAGAAGGATTTATTCCACCATTTAAATATGAATATGCACCATCATCTATTAGATTTTTTCCGTTGATTTGAGTTCCTTTTGAGAATTTGGTAATATCTTTTAACTTAACTCTCATTCACTCTACAAATGCAGATTTGCATTTAATCTTTAAATCAATAAGACTAGAAGAATATTTATGAAAATCTTACTGATTCATTTAAATATTCGAAAATAAATGTTACAATTTTAATATTAAAAGATAAAGGAGAAAGAATAATGCATTATGAATTAAAAGCTATGTTAGTAGCTCCAACAGTATTTAATGATGATGGTTTTATTGCCAAGAACAAGGAATACTCATATTCTGAGATTGCTGATTTTAAAATTGTAGCTCCTCCCACAGGTTTAACAAATGGGGTCTTTGTAATCACATTAAAAAATGGAAAATCAATTAATTGTGGCTATGATAAAAAACATAAGGAAGATGCAGATGCAGTAATCAAATATTTAGAATCCATTTTAAGCAATCATGCTGATGATTCTAAAAAACTAGAAAAAGCGAAAGAACTATATTATTACTGTGCAAACAATAATTACGGTAAAGGTTTTAATGAGAAACTAGGAATTCAACACTTTAAAACATTAGTAGATTCTTTAATGCCTGAAGAAGAAGTCATTTTCCCTTTTATCGGGATTCATAATTATACTTCTATGACAAATCATGATAACAATTATGCCTATGCAGTGACAAACAAGAGAATAATCATGGGGCAAAAGAAAATAGTTGGTCAAACAGTACAATCCGTTAGTTGGAAAAATATTAATGACATAACTTTTTCTACAGGAATGGTATTTGGAGTTATAACAATTGATACTTACAAAGAAACATTCAATGTGGCCATTGATAAATCTATAGCAACAGGTATCTACACGAGAATCCAAGAAGTGTTTGAAGATGTTAGAAATCAAGAAAACACTGGTTCTAAACAATCAACTATAAAGGAAGATCCTTATGAAGCATTAAAAAAATTGAAAGAATTATTAGATATGGGAATTATCACCCAAGAAGAATTCGATACTAAGAAGAAAAAAATGTTAGATTTATAAATCATTAAAAAAATACGCTAAGTTTATGAAAAATGTTGCTACTAGATCATTAAATTTAACTTAAC
>OIZT01000604.1_pt1 | contig 20949 bp, 15 predicted proteins | sample 1588611 | NCBI WGS metagenome assembly OIZT01 (sample SAMN03283278) | human gut metagenome | biome: human-associated habitat; material: feces | host: Homo sapiens | place: Peru | collected 2012
ATACGTAAGTGGCTGTATGCCACAGTGTTTTTAAATTTTTAACGTAGTATTGATAGAGTTATAACCAAATATTACTAATCTATAAATAATCAATTAAGGTATGAAATGTATTAAGGTACTTATGGTGGCGGCCGCCATCCTCACATCGTCGATTTCTGTGTCAGCGCAATGGGCTGGAGGATTGATCCGTGCAGGTTATTCTCCTTATACTTTGAAAGATGATTCCAGTATCAATGCATCAGGTGTGATGGCCGGTTTCTCAATGGCTAACTATGTTTCGTCAAGCGTGCCTGTGTACGCGGACTATGGCGTAGATATTCACTATGCTTGGAAGGAATATTCTTTCTCGGGCGAAAAGATGAAACTTAATTTCCTGACCGCGGTGATTCCGGTAAACATCGGTTATCAGTTTGATGTCAATGATTCTCCTTTGTCATTCCGCCCTTATGCTGGCTTGGCTGCCGGATTGAATATCCTGGCAAATGCAAAATGTGACGGTGAGTCCGCAAATTTCTTTGACACTTATGGCGAGAGTGACGATCATTGGAAGAGATTCCAGTTGGGAGTTCAGGTCGGCATCAAGGTTATAATAAAGGATATGCTCACGATTGGATATGAGTACCGTCCGTTCGTCACTGAAGCTGCTGAGAGCCTGAAGACATCTTATAATACATTCTTTATAGGAGTGCCTCTTCGCTTCTAAGTACCAGGGGATTGGATGTCAATGTTTTGTGATAACGTGACAGCGGAGCTTGACGCTCTTCATTCGGAGGAGAAACGGGTGATGCTGCCACGTTTTTTCAAGTGCGGTCCCGGCGAATATGGTGATGGGGATCGCTTTCTTGGGGTTGTGGTGCCGGATGTCAGGGGCGTCGCCAGAAAGCATCTGGACGCGTCTTTGCCTGAGATCCGTGAGTTGTTGGAGTCCCGGTGGCACGAGGTCCGGCTTTGCGGGCTGCTGATTCTCGTGCTCCAATGCCGGAAATCCGTGCCGAAGGAAGTGCTTGATTTCTATCTTTCCAACACAGCCGCGATCAATAATTGGGACCTTGTGGACCTGTCCGCCCCGGCGATTGTCGGCGGCTACCTTCTTAGGAATATTTCCGAGCGGAAACTGCTGTATTCATTGGCCGGGAGCGACTTGCTTTGGGATCAGAGGATAGCTGTCGTCTCGACTATGACGCTTATAAGGGCGGGGGAACAGGATGACACCTACGCCCTGGCGGTCAAACTGATGCGCCACCCTCACGACCTGATGCACAAGGCGATAGGCTGGATGCTGCGTGAGGCGGGCAAGCGGGATCAACGCCGTTTGGAGCTCTTCCTTGATGAATATGCCGCCTCTATGCCTCGCACGATGCTCCGTTACTCCATCGAGAAGTTTCCAGAGCCTCTGCGCAAGCATTATCTTCTGAAAAAAGGATGAGCTGAACCTTCTTCCTGACTTTGCCAATTCCGTGTCTTTATAGGAACTGGTCCGGTGTCCTCGTCGGAACGGCGTTATCCGACCGACACGCTCTCGATCCTTATCTTGAAAGTCCCCGACGGAGCCTGGACATCCACGACCTCGCCCGCTTTCCGTCCCATCAACGCGGCTCCTATCGGAGACTTGCAGGAGATTTTGCCTTCCTCAAGATTCATCTCGTGCGGGCTCACGATGGTATATGTCATTCTAGTGTTGGAGGCCATATTCGTGAACTCCACCTTGCTGAGCAATGAAATCTGATCTTTCGGCAATGCCGAAGTGTCGATGATCCTTGAATATTGCAGGACCTTCTGCAGGAAACGTATCCTGCTGATGGCCTTGGCCTGCGCCCTTCTCGCCGAGCGATACTCGGCGTTTTCGCTCAGATCCCCCTGCGCGCGTGCATCCGACAGATCCTCCTTGATCCGAGGATATTCAACATCAATAAGATGATTGAGTTCCGCGACAATCTGGTCGTAGCGTTCCTTAGACAGATATTCCATATACCATTGTTTGATAAGTCAGGGCAAATGTACGAAAAACTATCCTTTTTAGCTCTCCGCGCAACTTTTTTGTTTGTCCGGCGGAGCACCCTTCCCGCCGGATAAATGGAGTCCGCCCAGTGTTTTGTCCGGTGGAAAGCCCTTTTCACCGGACAAACGGACTCCATCTGGTGCTTTCTCCGGCGAAAAGCCCTTTCTGCCGGAGAAACAGACTCCATCCCATACTTCCTCCGGGGAAAGGCCATTCCACCGGACAAAACATAAGAGAGGGTGAGGCATATTACGAGGCATATTAAAAAAAAGGGGATTTTGGTTGCGAAAACCGGAGAATGGGCGTATATTGAGTGGAGCGTTTGGCTCGGGTTTGTTTTATGAATAATACAATGACTTGCTTATGAGAATTATACACACAAGTGACTGGCATCTGGGACATGTTCTGTACGGATACGACAGGAGTCGGGAGCAGAGGGATATGCTTGGACAGATCGAGGAGATTGTCGGGAAGGAGAAACCTGACGCGTTGGTGGTCAGCGGGGATGTTTACCACACGGGACAGCCGTCGGCGGCCGTGCAGAAGATGTTCACGGAGGCGGTGATGAGGCTGCACGAGGCCTGTCCGGAAATGGAGATCGTCATCACCGCGGGGAACCACGACAGCGCGTCAAAGCACGAGGTCTCACGAATATTATGGGAGACCCAGAAAGTGAATATGATCGGTTCCGTGGACAAGGACAATCCAGACAAACTGATCGTTGAGGTGGCGGGGAAAGGATTCATAGTCGCCATACCGTACGTGAACGAGAGAAGTATGCCGGAAGGATTCTGTAAGAGCCTGTTGGACAAGGTGGCCGAAAGGAACACTGGAAACCTTCCTGTTGTCATTTCTGCCCACACGACAGTGGCCGGATGCAACTACACCGGACACGAGGATATTCGTGAATTATCTGTGGGAGGGATTGACTCCGTCGGGCTGGAGGAGTTCGGCGAAGGGTACGACTACATCGCGCTCGGACATATTCATAAGCCGCAGACAATCGCTGGCTCCGGGGGAAGGGCGCGCTATTGCGGCACGCCGCTACCGGTAAGTTTCGACGAGTCTTACGGGCATAGTGTGTCGGTCGTGGAGATCGCCTCGCACGGGGCGGCCCCGCAGATCCGGGAGGTGTCGATAAAGACCAATAGTCCGCTGGTGAATATTCCTTCCTCAGGTTTCGGGAAATGGGATGAGGTTAAGGAACGGCTGAAAGATTTTCCTAAGGACAATCCGGCGTATATCAGGTTGAATGTCGAGGTCGAGGATAGCCTTCCGCCTGATGCGGTGGTCGAGGCCAGGAATATTCTGAGTGGCGGCCTGGGACTTTTCTGCACGATAAACGCTCGCCGGGCAGCCTCTGGAAAGTCGGACCGTAAAACCCTTTCTGTGTCGGAATTCCGGGCTATGGAACCGCTTGAGGTGGCGCGGCTATACGCCGAGGACACCGGAATAACGTTCACGGACGAACTGGAGGAACTGTTCCGTGAGGCGGAGAAGGAAATTAGGAATGATGTAAATGAATAATTTAGACTGACTTATGAAAATACGAAAACTTACGATTCACAACATCGCGTCCATAGAAGACGCTGTGATTGATTTTGACAGCAAGCCGCTGTCTGACTGTGATGTGTTCCTTATTACCGGCAAGACCGGGGCTGGGAAGAGCACGATTCTGGACGCTATCTGTCTGGCGTTGTACGGTGACACGCCAAGGTTGGCAGGTACGCAGATGGAAGGCAGCTCCGCTGATCAGGGAGATGACGTCAAGGTTAACAACCCGGCCAGACTTCTTAGGCAAGGGGCAGGAAAAGGTTATGTAAGACTTGAGTTCAAAGGAACCAATGGGGTTGATTATGAGGCTGAATGGTCGGTAGCCCGAGCAAGGGAAAAAGTGAATGGCCGGATACAGAAAAAAGAATGGATCCTCCGAAACTTGGATTCCGGGATGATTTACAAAAAGGATAAGGAGGTGAGTGCGGAGATCGCCTCTGCCGTCGGCCTGAGTTTCAGCCAGTTCTGCCGCACCACGATGCTGGCTCAGGGAGAGTTCACCAGATTCCTGAACAGCAAGGACAACGAGAAGGCCGAGATTCTGGAAAAGATCACCGGTGCGGACATCTACACGAAGATCGGAGCCAAGGTCTTTGAGATCACAAGGCGGAAGGAAAAGGCTTCGACCGATGCCGAGGAGAAAATCCGGGATATCAGGATCCTTTCTGATGAGGAAAAAGACCAGAAACTCAAAGAGAAGGAGAACAAACTGGCCGAGGCGGAATCCGCCCGCGCGGCAAGGAACGAGTGCGGTAAGAAAGTGGACTGGCTGAAGCAGGAGGCAAGATTGAAGGTTACGATTGAATCTGATTCCAAAGCTGTCGCGGACAAGGAGGCGTTTGTAAGTACTGATGAATATGTCGCCGAGGAGAACCTTGCCGCCTCGTTCAGGACTACGGAGGCGGTGCGTGGAAATCTTGAAAACCAAAGGAGAGAAGAGGCGGCGGCAGCGGAAGCCAGGACAAGAATCTCCGGATTGTCGGAGAGATACCGGTCGGTAAAAGGTGGATTGGCCTTCCTGAGTGACGAGGAGAAGAGGCTTGCCGGGGAAAAAGCCTCCGTTGACGCGGAGTTGGAAAAGGACGCTCCTTCGCGGCCTGTTCTGGAAAAGGAGCAGACCATCGCGGGGAACATCGGTGTCATCGAGAGCGGGCGGGAATATATTCGTGAATCAGAAGCCAAACTTTCGGTTCTGCGGTCGGACTTGACGGAAAGGTCGTTGGCGTTGGAGAAGGCGAAAGAAGCGGAGAATGCCGCAGGAAACGGGCGGAGACTTGCCGAGGAGGCGCAGAAGAAGGCCGAGGATGCTTTGGCCGAGTCGAACGCCGTGATGGTCCGTAAGGAGATCGGAGACCTGAAGGAAAAATCGGTGGACATCAAACTGGCGCAGGATCGGTTGTCGCTTTTGGAGCAACAGATCGTAAAGCGTAATGAGGAAGCGCAGGACATCGCTGAGAAAGAGAAGGCGCTTGATGCCAAGATCGCGGAACAGGACTCTTTGGCCAAGGTCGTGGAGTCAGATCGCATTAAGTCGGAGTTCGCTGATGAGGTCTATAGGATGCAGAGCAGTACGGTTGAAGACACTGTCAAGGCTATCCGCAACAATCTTCAGGTAGGGGACCTCTGTCCTGTCTGTATGCGGGAGATCGAATCGGCGCTGCCGACAGACCTGGATCTTCAGAGACGTCTGGCTCCGCTTGAGAGAACCCGCGAGGAAGCCAGGATCATATATCGTAATGACAAGGATCGTTACGATCGTCTTGTGGCTGAAATTGTTGCGGAGTCAGAGCAGTTGCGCAGACAGAAATCCGCCTTTGAGAATGACTGTAGTGTGGACAAGATGACGGAATCCGTGAGAATGGCTGCCCAGAAGTGTGGTTTGACGGCCGTTGATGATGGCACACGGGCGGCGCTTGAGGCGAGGTACCAAGAAATAGGCCTGCGTTTGTCAGAACTTGCTGAAAAAGAGAAGGTCTGCGCCGGCCTTGAAAAGAATGCCGATGATGCTCGCAGAGCAAGTCTCGCCGCCAGGGATGCCGTGGATAAGGCTGTTGCAGCCTGTGTCAAGGCGGAAAGCGAAGTCCAGTCCAAGAAATCCGAAATCGAGAGGGTAGAGGCCCTTGTCTCGGACAGAATCAAAGCCGTTTCATCGGCAGAGCAGGCGGTCGGAGGCATTCTCGCCGGCTCGCCTTGGGAAGAAAAATGGAGCGTGGACACCGGAATATTCAAAAAAGAGCTTTCTGAGGCGGTTCGTTCGCATCGGAAGCGTGTTGAGCGCTCGGAGAGTCTGGTTAAGTCGGCTGATGAGTTGAGGGCAAGGATGGGCGTGGTGCAAGGTATGGTTGCGGCCATAGAGGAGATGATGCCGTCGTGGAAAGAACTTCCGGCTGTGGAGGCAGCGAATATTCCTGGTTTGTCAGGAGAGGCGGATTCGGTCAGGAGCGACTTGATTCTTGAGAGGCACAAACTTGCGCGGGCCGAGGAAAACGCGAAGGCGGAATCCTCCAAGGTCGAGGCGTTCCTTTCGGAGCATTCTGAATATGACAGGGCTGCGCTGAAGGCTCTTTCTGAATACTCTGTCGCGGTGATTTCCGAGATTGAGCGTAGGCACAGAGAGGCGTCTGAAAAGTTGGCCGCGGCGAAAGTCACTTTGGAAACGGATCGGAGGAACGAGTCTGAGCATCAGTTGAATAAGCCTTTGCTTGCGGACGATGACACGGTGGATAGTCTGGAAACATTGTACAAGAGTAACGATGAGGCTATGTCAAGAGCCACGACTGAGGCGGCTCTTTTGGCTGAGGCTCTGAGGCAGGATGAAGTGAACCGTGAGAAAGCCGGTAAGTTGAGGGAGGCGGCCGACAGGCTCCGGGAGGAATATGTGAAGTGGAACACTCTGAATAACTTGATCGGTGACAGTGCAGGCAAGAATTTCCGCAAGATTGCCCAGAGCTATGTGCTTGACAGCCTTGTAAAGGCGGCGAATCTTTATATGAATGACCTGACTGACAGGTATGTCCTCAAGGTCGTGCCGGGAACGTTCGTCATCGAGGTCGAGGATGCCTATCAAGGCTATGTTTCCCGTCCGGCCAGCACTATTTCCGGCGGAGAGAGTTTCCTTGTGTCCCTTTCTCTGGCCTTGGCGCTGTCCGACATCGGAGATGGCCTTTCTGTCGGTACCCTGTTCATCGACGAGGGCTTCGGCACCCTTTCCGGCGAACCTCTCCAGAATGCCGTGAACACGTTGAAGACCCTCCGTATGAAGTCCGGCAGACAGGTGGGAATAATCAGCCACATCGAGGAGCTTCAGGAGAAGATTCCGGTCCGCATAGAAGTCAACCAGAACGAGCGCACGGCCACGAGCACCGTGACGGTGGTCTCTTGATTGGATTGTGTTTTTAATATTTATAAGGAATATGCCACTGAACAAAAATGCCATAGCAAGGTACCGCCGATTGGACGCTTGTTTGAAAGACCGTAGCCAGAGGTACTACATCGAGGATCTGATCAGAGAATGCGGCGATGCGATCCGGACTTCGGATGACCCGGAAGCGACAGTCAGCAGAAGCCAGGTGTTCGCTGACATAAAGACTCTGATTGCGGAATATCCCGGCGCGATAGTCAAAGCGAGAGGGGAGCGGGGACGTGTCTATTATCGGTATGCGGATCCGGATTTCTCGATAAACAACCGACCGCTGTCCGTAGATGAGGCAAAGATGATCCGTGACACGATCAAAATGCTCGGACGTTTCAAGGGATTGCCGCACTTTGATCGATTGGAGGAATCCGCCAAGCGTTTCGAGGAGTTCGGCCTGACATCTGGAAATCTGGACTGCGTCGGTTTTGAGAACAACGAGGATCTCGTCGGGCTGGACCATTTTGACGGGCTTTTCAAGGCGATAGAGGGCAGAAAGGTTCTGAAGATAAGATATTCACCCGCCTTCGGCCCCGCTGAGGATCGGATATTCCATCCTTACTATTTGAAGCAGTACAACTGCCGTTGGTTCCTGCTCGGCTTCGATGTGAAGGTTCAGGCCATCAGGAACTTCGCCCTGGACAGGATAGAGGGATTTTCTGTTGTGGAGGACATTGAATATATTCCTTATAGTGGAGGTGGCTTTGAGGAATATTTCAAGGATATCGTGGGAGTGACAGTCATAGAGAATGAGCCTGTTCAGGACATAGAGTTCCTTGTCTATGATGAGAAAACATTCAATTATCTGACAACAAACCCGTTCCACCAAAGTCTGAAGATCCTGAAGGGATACTCTGACGAGGAACCCGCCAGAATGAGTGTCACCGTCCGTCCGAACTGGGAGCTTGACGCCGTCCTGCTAAAGTACGCCGACAACATCCGCGTCGTCTCCCCGGAACCATTCCGCAAACATTTCCTCGCCCGCATCAGAAATATTCTTGAACGGAATGAGTGAGGAATATTCTTGATTGTCAAAAAGTAAGCATCTTGCATCTGTAGGTGTAAGATGTTTTGTAGGCTGTCTCTATTCCATAGGCCTGCGAAGCGATTTGCATTGTCACGTGCTCATTGGCATTGCAATAATCCTTGTTTATGATGTGGTAACCGGTCGGACGTGGTTTCAGGATAAATGTTCCCTGCTCATTCTCTTTGCTGTACCGTAGTCTGCCATCATCACCTGCCACTACAGAAAACTTCGACTGGACTCCGGAAAGTGAGATACGTCCGGCGTTCTTGATTGCTATGTCTCCTTCTCCGGACTCGTCCTCAGGACTAGCGCCCGCGAATATATGTGAGATCTTCCTTCCATCGAAAAGGGATCTTATCGCCGACGGCGAATAGGTGTCATATCCTTCTTCGAGCGTTGACGGGCAGATGTTTAATCTGTTCATGCTTCGATGGTTTTGACTGTGATAGCTCCTATGGTGTCAAATGCGCAGGTCGCCAGCATTATCCCGAAGTCATCCTCCGGGTCTATTCTGAGAAGCTGTGACTGAATTTGCCTGTTCTCTTCTTCGGAAAGCATATTCGCAAAAGCCGGAAAGAGATATTTTGAGTGATATGGCTCATTCCTGGGCGGTAAGGTAAGGCTCACCGGCTCGGCATTTTCTCCAAGTAGATACGCTCTGTCGTAAGTGAATGAATATTCTTTATTGTCATCCTCCTGAAGTGTCCCGCATTTGATTCCGTGCAGGAATATCTCGCAAAGTCTCATAATCTCAGCCCTTTAATTTCGTTGCCATTTCAAGTCCCAACACCTCGCAGATTGACAGGTAAGTGGAGATCTTTGGGTCTCCTTGCCCTCTCTCCACCGCCACGACAGTGTTTGTGCTGATCCCTGCGAGCTCCGCAAGCTCTGTTTGTGTTATTTCAAGAGCCTTCCGCCGTTCTTTTATCTGAATGCCAATCCTCTTCATTTTTTTTTCGCAATGTGTTGGTATTATTGGCCGATATTAATGATTATTTGTTGGAAATGCAAGCAAAATCGTAACGTGCTGTGATTTTATTTGTCATAACTTGAACATCGTCAACTTTTTTTGAACTCCAAAAGCTGCTGGATCTGATCCGAAATCAATCTCAAAAGAAAAATTCTGGTTGCGTTTTGCAGTAGGATAGTGTATTTAAGATGTAAACATTTGAGAAAAACATGAATCTGATGACTATGAGACTATTGATGGAAGAACCGCCTAAAACTCCGCACTATGTGAAGCCCTCAGCGACTTATCCCGGTATGGAAACTACCGACGAAGCAAATGAGATTAAGGCACTTGAGCGAAATGTCCCTTTCCTTGTCGAGAATAAAGAACGTGTCTGTTTGATGTCAGGATTGTCTGCCGTTCGAGTGCCTTCGCCCGCTTATGGCATAAGAGGACGAATAACGCTTGGCGCATTAGCGAGACTCTGGCGGAATCCGCAAAGCGGCTTCGTCTGCAAGTGCACCTGCGGCGCCGACGCCTACGTGTACTCCTGCTCTGCCGACCCGCTCGCCGGCATAGTCCGCGATTCCGTCTATTGCCCGGTATGTGGCAGGTTTTCGCTCGTTCCTCGGCGTGGACAGTGAATCCTCGCTGCGTTGTGAATTTTGACAATTGGTTGAGTGTTGCAAAGTATTAGCGTGACAGTCTCATCTTGTCATCCGTCCGTGGGGGTTATGTCAAACGGGAGCAATGGAGCGTCAGGGTCACTGGCGGCATTACAAGCACTATTGTTGAACTTGTCATATTCGCTATAGGCCTTGTCCCTTGCCTCTTCTTGAAAAACGGTACCGGCTGACACAACAGCCTTGTAATCGTTCATAGACAGGAAATGCTCCAAGCGCTGTCTCCTTCAGACTGAACTATCCCAATTTTTCGGATAGTTGCCGCCTCTGACAGTTCGCACATCCACTCCGAAAAGATCAGCCATCCTCTTCTGGGACATCCAGAATGTATCCCCATTTAAGATAACCTCAATACGTGTCTCTCCCTGAGTTGTCTTATAGAATAAGATATTGGAATCAACTGAATTGCGAATAAGTTCTCCGGTTGAGACAGTATTTGAGAAGAACAGCCTTGCCTGCTGCGCCATAGGTTTTTCCCGAAGAGCGTTATAGTGCTGATCCGACTTTTAGTTTCCAAACTGTCTTGATGAATCAAATCCATATCTGTATCAATTTAGAGCTTAAAAAGAAAGGTGACACGTATCTAAAACGTATCACCTTATCTTTTATATACCAAAGAGTTATACTCCAACTCCTTCTTACTATATACCGTCCTCCGCAGAGATTCTTACACACTCTCCGAAAAAAAGCTGCTATCCCTCAATCCTGTCCGATAACACTTGTCAAATATCGAACGGAAACATGGATTTTCCAATACCCTATGAAAGATTTTATGATTTTTGAGGTATTTTCAAATACAAATCGTATATTGTTCAAAGAAATCAGCAACTAACAACTGGCATGAAAAGAAAACTCAACATTGATCCGAAAGAAGCTGCTATTAGGAGAAGAAATATTAGCGTCTATAATGATAATTTGCGAATTATCCTGAAGGAAGACGGGAACTATCATTGCGATAACGGGGAATTCGGTATCGTTGAACGAGATGGAATGTTACAAAATGACACCATTATGTATGACAAGCCATTCTCGGTAGTTGATGTTCCATGTTTGCCAAATGGAGAACACACATCAGTCAGCGTTGTTAAAGGAGATTGCCTGGAAATCGCACTTAGTCACATTAATATCGAATCTGGACTAGGCTTCACTTATGATCAACGCGTTGCTGTCTTGAATTGCGCCAGTTATAGTAATCCCGGTGGCGGAGCAAGGAATGGCGCCACCTCTCAAGAGGAAGACTTGTTCAGAAGGACAAATCTATTTCGTTCTCTATACCAATATGCTGACTACGCACCATTATACGAATTAGAGCGCAAATTTCCTCAATATCCTCTAAACAAGCATTTTGGAGGAGTGTACTCGCCTAATGTCACAGTATTCCGAACAACATCCGCAAAAGGCTGCAAACTGATGGAAGAGCCATTCTGCATTGACGTGATTTCCGCAGCTTCCGTAAACAGGCCTAAACTGGATGTTACCAAGCGTCATTTTGCAGATAAGGAGGATATCGCTACCGTCAAGGACACTATCCGCACAATATACAGAATCGGTTTAGCCAATCATGTCCAGTGCCTGATTCTATGTCCAATAGGTTGTGGGGAACTCAATAATCCACCATACGATGTAGCAAAATTCTTTAAGGAGATCCTTGAGGAGTCCGAGTTCAAGGACAAATACAAAGAAGTCGTTTTTGCTATCTTAGACAAGGAATCGATTAGAGGAAACAAGCATCAGGGAAATTTTATACCCTTCTTTAATGTTTCAATGCCGAGAAAATTGAGCAAGACCAGTCATAGTTGACTGACTATGGAAGAATGATGACATAAGCCGGGAAAACTGACCATTTTAGGCGCTATAACTGAGAAATGGACCAATTATGAACCTTGTCATATTCAATTTTTTTCTTACATTTCGAACATGTTATTCAACATGTAGTACGCAATACAAATCACATTAGCAGTTTTTTTAATATGGGACTAATTAAGACGAAACGGAGCCAAGTGGCACTGAACTGCTCAACAATAACTAGTGGAATCACTCCGGTAGAGTATGCTGCGTTTGTTATTGTTGAATTAATCCCTATCATAAAACTCTTAAAAAAAGACAAAGATATTGAGGAATATCAGAGGCTCTTGACTATTCTTGAAACTGTTCGTGACTATGCAAGAGGACACGATTACTCTAAGACTTCTTTTATCGAAATGGTTAAGGATAGATTCTTATCCAATCTATCAATCGATGATTTAAAGGACATCATTAAAGATTCTGCGTTTTGTCAGTTTCCTGAAAGTCTTGTTATGCACATGAAATTTAAAAGCGTCTCTACAAATCCACCTCTATTGAGAACTGATTATGGAGAAGATAGTTATATTAGCGAAGAATCAGAGATGGCTTCTGTTAATAGAATTGAGAGAATAAAGCCACGCATTAAAGCCCCAGTGCTTAATAATGAAACAAAGGAAGCCATACATGAAATAGCGGACATTCTTCCAGAGACCGAGTTTGTATGGCAAGCTAAAATCGATTATGCCCTATACCATAAAATAAAATCTCTAATCGAAAATATCTTTTCCACTTTTGAAGCAAGAATTGCAGTATCTGTATTTTCTGATCCTGAGTTAAAAAAGGTACTAAAGTATTTCATCGCAGAATGGTATAAACGGGAGTATCATAGTACCAAGAGAGCTATTTTCCCAAGTATCCCAACAGATTTATCATCTCAAATTGTGGAATACTTCAACATAGATCATGTGCCTGTAAATGTGCGAACAAACTGGCAGTCCTGCATCCGAGCCTTGGGAGGGTTGCCCGTATACGACCTTCTAGAGCGGCTTAATAATGATAGAACTAATAGGCTCCTTAGCAATCTCTCGACATTATTCGATCCGGAGGACAGTCAGGATTTTGATTCCACGGAAGAACTATTTAACGACAAAACTATTAATCGCTCAGAGAGCATCCGGAGTTTAATACCTTATCTGCAAGCTGGTCATTTCCCTTACGATGAAACAGATAAGATTAATAGTTTATCATCGTGGACCTTCGGTGATTTTAATGAGAAGCTCAAAACTGGTTTTGAGGGGAATAGGCGACGCAAGTTTAGCATCGAATACCGATTCTGGTTGATGCCGGGATTCGCGGCCAAACTCACCACGTGTATCCGGTTTAAACCAAATGTGGCTAGTGGAGGTAGAAACTTTGCTATCAATGAAGACCGACTTAAAGTCTGGGGTATAAATATAGAGGGGCTAAATCAATTCACACTTTGCTTTGAGTGCGATGGTCAACAGTTTACCTTGCCCTTCTTTAAGTGTATAAACCAAGATTGGATTCCTTACAAATGCGAGAACGTTGTGGCTACAAATCTCCCGTTATTTAAGGATATTCAAGTCAAATTAGATCATTCGCCTCTTCCTCAAATATCTTTCCCTACCCGTAATAAGGGATGCGTTCAGCTCTATTCCGATGATCATCGCTCATGGACTTCACGAGGAAGTTGCGGGCGCTACTCATTGGTCGTATTTGATCCCTCACTCTGGTACTCACCGGAGTCCCAAATCATTGAAGGTTGCGAGTATGAATACGTGGAACTGGTTGAAGGAAAATGTGAGTTGTATCCTATCGGGAACGAAGAGCCAATCACTTTTTATAATGCGGAAGGGAAGCTTACTGTAAAACCTAAGCATCTTTTCTTCCAGGAAGGTTATTTCTCGAATAGGCTCGAATCGCAATTCCCTTGCAGTTTTCCCGGCCAAGATATTATACAAAACGTTAATGTGGTTGACCAATCCGGTTTTGAAGTAGGCGTTATTAAAAACAGTGGGGAGATCACAGTGGTGGGAAACGATGAGTACCGCAAAGAGGTTTACGATTTTGATACTTCCAGATTCAAGGAACTTGAAACCTTTGACACTCTTAGTGGGTATCAATTGCTTCGATTCCGTTCATATGAAAAGACAGCTGAATTGAGGTGTTTCTTTGTCTCTCCAGATACAAGTATTACCAGGAAAGTCACCCCTAATAGCCGAGTAGGTACTATTGAGCTTACTGGTTTTCATAAGTTAGTGGCATCCATTCGCGAAGGGGGTTATGGGCAGATCAATATTAACAATAAAATATCCTGTGATTATAGAATCACGAAGGAGAGTTCTTGCTGCAAATTGTGGGTGACCGACGTTAGGGGCAATCAATTGCAACTTGACATTGTCTGGCCATATGACTGGACGGACATTTTATATGAAGACACCTCTGGCGATCAGCTTTATAAACCAGATTCTCCTAAAATGCCATCTGTCCCGGCTATCCTAGCAGATAGATATATACATAGAAGGTTCTCTGCAGCGGGATTACAACGGGGAAAAATCTCTGACGATAAAAGATATGAGATTAATGGTTTCATCCATAAGGCTCTTTTGTCTGATAATATGGAGCAGAGGCCCCCTTCAAAGTCTTTTGATGGTTATGCAGAAATCTCTTTGTATTCCAAGACCTTACAAAGGGATGAGTTGTATAGATACATCGTGGATAGTGGCAACTCAATAACAAAGGATATAGACAACTTGAAATTCGTCTTTATCCCCATTGATGAAGGCGAAGTGGTCGAACTTTCCATGAAATCCCTTGATAATGATCGAAATCAAGGGAAAAAGAGATATCTATTACTAGACATTCCCAGTAGCCTGGATAATACCCGCGGAATAATCGTTCAATCTTTAAAAGGGCTGAACCCCCAAGAGTATTACCGGGCCGCGTATAAGCCATCTTCAAATGAGCCAGACAAGGTAAGGGCAAATGAAAAAGAGCAAAAAAGGCTTGCTAATAAGAATAAGTATTCAAAACTATTCTATTCTGACAAGCCAGACTTTCGGATTGCCCTCCGTGCTTTTGACCTCGCTATTGACTTAGAATGCTACTTTGGCTGGTTTGATGAGCTAAAAGCTCTTTGCTCATATGAACTGGTTTTTGAGAAGCGAATGGTCGCTTTCTTTATGCAGTATATCAATGCCAAGAGTAGTCGACATGAAGAGATAAACTATACTGGCTTATGGCGATTAGCCGGAGAGTTTATGTTTGATTGGATGTTATTTCCTGTAGAGTTCTGGCGAGCGTTAATGAAAACTGATTCTCAGTACTCCATTTATATTAGAAGACTGTTTTTGGCAAGACCGGGACTACGCGGAGCCGCCATTTATCAGACCAAGGCAATTTGCTCGCTGATAATCAGCGAAAAAGCATTTGAGTTTAGACGCTCTGAGAAGGTTGAGAATAGAATTGCTCAATGTATTAGAGGAGATAAGAAGGACATTGCCCAAATAGATTATATTGGGAAGAAAAAAGCTTATGAATCCTTCTTAAGCAGCAAAGAGAAATTAGAGATTTTCAAAAAAATGATTAATTTCGCGACGCTTTTGGATATTCATACGGTATTAAACAGTAAAGGATAAGTAATAACACTAGATATGGCCAAGCAATCATTGAAATTCAAGCGCATGTATGAGAACTGCGCCTCCAGTATCAAGGAAAGTCTTCTCTCCATGTGGACGAATGGACATGGATCCTTGCAAAACAATTATGGGAAGGATTTGGAGAAGATTATCGAGGAATGCGTCGGCGAGAGCATTGTTGTGGAGAATATGTCTGATTGGGAAGGATACTCTGGCCCCAAAAGTACGTGGGAGGCTCTCTCGACAACGAAAAATGGGAGACGGTTATGGACTATCAACAACGCCCCATATAAGCACCAGGTCGAATGCTGGGACACATTGTCGAATCAGAAGCATTCTATGGTGGTAACCACCGGAACAGGTTCGGGTAAAACAGAGTGCTTTATGATTCCTATCATCAAGGAACTCGCTGACCAAGCCTCTTCCACGCCTGGATTCCACACACTTAAGGCCATCTTCTTGTATCCGTTAAACGCCTTGATGTCAGATCAGAAAGATCGATTGGAGGAACTTATTGAACTGAGTGGATGTGATATCAAATATGCCGTTTATAACGGGGATATGCCAGAAAGCGAGCAACTGGCAAGGCTATTAGGACAACCACTTCCTACTCCTCTAAAACATGAGGTGGTATATAGAAATGACATGAGGGATGATGGAGTTGACATTATGTTCACCAATCCTTCCATGTTGGAGTATATGATGCTTCGCCAATCAGATGAAGACATTATTTCTAATTCGGCTTCGGCACAATCCCTTGACTGGATTGTAATCGATGAAACCCACACCTTCACTGGGGCATCGGCAGCCGAATTAGCCGAACTACTAAGACGTGTTAGGAAAGCGTTTAAAAAAGAACAGGCTGGGAGCATCCGTTTTGCGACATCTTCGGCTACCATTACCGGTGGGAATCAGAATTTGTTGATTGACTTTATAAAAAATCTGACTGGAGAAAGTGTCGTTGATGTAAGAGAAGGACGTCGTTCAGCTCCAGTGTGTTCAGACCCTAGGGTTGATGATGCTGCTCTTAAGGAGATGGAGGCAAATGGCTATACTGCCCTTTCAGACTTACTACCAACCGGGAAGTCTGTTGAAAATCGCTTGGAGATTCTCGATGAAGTCGCGGAGAAGGGTTTAAAAGTGAAGATTCACCTTTTCTTCAAATCGCTTAATAGAGGCCTCTATATCGATCTGGACAAGATGAGCAAAGGCAATGTGGAGCTAACCTCATCAATTCCACTGAATAGCACTTCTCTACAACCGGAGAAAAGTGTGATTGAGGCCCACTATTGTAGACATTGTGGTGCCATTTTAGGATATGGTCATGTCTCTTTTGACAGGGCTACACAAACTGGAACATATGAGAGAAGGAACTCGGATATTCCTGGCATTTTTGATGATGATCAAGATGATGGGACTCAAGCGGGAAGTCAACCTCAGCCTGCAAACCCCAACACTGTAATTGAAGGGTTTAATTACTTTGCCCGCTTGACACCGGGAGTTACTCTTCACAATGCCAATTCGATACCAATTGGACTTGGAGCGAATAATACTCTTTTGGGGAATCCGAATTCTGATATCATTATGTCGGATCCAGAAGATGGATGCCCTTTCTGCGGTGAAAATAGTAGTAATATCCGAAAATTCAACCTTTCGGCCACTTTCATGAGCCGAGTCGTTTCAAGAGATCTTCTTGATGAACTCACTCCAGCCATGGATAAGCAGGGCAACCTAATCCCCAATAAACCCTATGAAGGGAAACAGTTTATCACTTTCACTGATAGTCGGCAAGGAGCAGCCAAGGCTGCTCTTGTCCAGTGTCTTGACAATGAAACCGTCCTAGTATATAGCAGATTATTTAACGAGTTTCTTGTCAAAAAACAAGAGCAGCCAGCAGATCTCCAAGACTGCATTGACGATATCAATAGGCTAGAGGCTAAACAAACGAAAACACAAAGGGACCTTGATAATCTTGATAGACTTAAGAAGGAGAAAAAGAAACTTGAGAAGTGTTATATTACGTGGGTTGATGCCGTTCAATTCCTTGAAAATGATCCTGATATCATACGGTATGCTGACAATGTTTTCTCTGAAGATGGGTTAACTGAATCCGAGAATCATCGGGAGTATGCTCTCTCAACCCTGTATTATGCATTAAATAAAAAGCCTAAGTTTAGTGATGCGCCTGAGACATTGGGGCTATTCCATTCGTATTACCCGGATTTAGACGCGCTTTTTGAAAACGGAGACTCTGCTCTTCCTCAATCCGTACTCACAATGAATGCCAGTTTGGCTCCAGATAAGCAAATACATATCAAGGATTGGTGTGATTTAATGAAGATTTATCTGGATTATAAGGTAAGGAGTGAAGGCGCAACTTTCTTTTATCCAGAAAAAGAGAATAATGGGTGGGATTATGACGTATCTGAATTAAGGCGATTTAGGAAGTCAGATGAGGCCCGTCGACCTGTAAGGCCTATTAATATGGGCAATAGTCGTATCCCGAATCTATTGGGTAAACTATTTGGCCCCAATATTCTTGATTATGACAAGAATCGATTGATTTCGGCTGTTATCGCAGACTTTTGGGATACTCTAGTTTCTTTAGGGTTAATCGAACTAGGTAAGGTATACACCGTACCCTCGCGTAACTCTAGAAAGAAGATCTGGAAGACGGAAGATAACCGGACTGACAACCACGGAAATGTCGTTTTGCCTTGGCGTTTGAACCTTAGGAAGGTCTCATTTAAGCTTTACGATAATGGTAGCATTTGCCCTGTGACTCAACGTCCTATTGATACGACATTCAAAGGTATGAGCCCGTATGAGGATTATCCTTCATGTACGCAAGCTCTTGGTTCTTGGCTGAACTATCCCTATGCAAATGGAATAAACCAATCTACAGGGACCCATGTTCTTCCTTCGGAAGTAAAGACCTGGATTGATCAAAATAGACCGGAACTGTCCGAATTGTGGAGTAAACGATTATTACTGTACTTATCATATCCGGAAATCTTCATCAATTGTGAACATACCGGTCAAGTTTCTGACCCTCAAGGAAGGATTAAGAAGTTCCTTGCCCACGACATAAATATCCTTTCTTGCTCTACGACAATGGAAATGGGTGTAGACATTGGATCTCTTGAAATGGTTACAATGTCTAATATTCCACCTCATCCTGCAAATTACAAACAAAGAGCCGGACGAAGTGGTCGAAAAAGCCAAAACAAGAGCGTTTGCCTAACCTTCTGCAATCCAGATCCTATAGGAATGGCCGTGTTTAACGATCCGCTCGGCGCGCTCATTCAACGAAAGGTTGTACCGCCATTTGTGGATTTATCCAGTCCACAGATTATCCAAAGGCACATCAATAGTCTTTTATTCCGAGAGTTCTTGGTTAAAAAAGGCGCGCTCCTTTCCAATCTCCGTACTGATGAAAAGGGCGCCAAAACAATGGATTTCTTCACAGTTTATCAATATGCAAAGAAAGCGGACAATGTAACTATTGATAAACAGTGGATTGCATTAAAGGGCTCCTCAACGACACATATTGAGCCGGATGATTTCCTAACAAGGAACCAGACACCTACTGTTTTTGATGATTTCTGTGACTTCCTCGACAATATGGTCCGCCAAGGTAATTATTCCATCCTTGATTCCGTCATCAAAGATACGTGTCTTGAACATGTGGCGGGGAAACAACTTGTTGAGCAGACGAAGGAGGACATCCAGAATGTTAGAATGGGCCTATTTGAGGAATTAAAGGCAATCGCAGATGCTTACTCCAAGCGGAAAGCTAGCCAAATAGCCAATGATACCTATCTAGGAAGGCTGAATTATAACTTTACATCAGTTCTGGGGCACAACTTACTGGAATATCTCTCCGCGAACCAGTATTCACCAAATGCTAATATGCCTTTGAATATCGCGGAATTAAAAGTTTATTCCGATTATGAGGACAAAGAGAATCCTCAATATGATCTACAAAAGGCCTTAACAATATGGGCACCAGAAAGCCTGGCCTTTGCGGAGGAGCGAACCTATGAAATTATCGGAATCGACTGGAATCGCAGAGTCGGAGCATATAAGTCCATTAGAAGATGCTCTAACTGTGGGAAAATATGGATGGGGACATCTGACGACTGTCCCAACTGTGGGGGCGCGGCTATGCATTGGGATTTCAATAATGCCGATGTTATGACCATGATTCAACCCACAACCTTTATCCCCAGTAGCGATGTCAGTCGTAAGACAGAGAATACGGAAAAAACGTATCTGGACTCTGTCTTGATTGGAGTGGATGGTTTCAACGGACTGCCTGGGCGTCTATTCTTTACAAGAACAAGCAAGCCACATAGTAAGGAAACTTCAAGAATCCTAATTTACAACGCAGGAAAGGGCTATGGCTTTGCCGTATGTGGGCACTGTGGATATACTCATATAGAAATTGGCCCCGAAGGTGACCAAGATGCTGATGCCTACATTGGAGGTGTGATGTATCCCAGTACTAATAGCAATGGCAAGAACTTCCATATCAATATAAAGACAGAGAAAGATTGCTGCTATGCTGGTGGCAGTTTAAAGAGGAACGTTATTCTTGGATGCGAGGTTCAGACTGATTACACAGAGATTAAACTCTTCAATCCCGGCAATGGCATCCTCCCTTCTTCTATGAATGATAAGAAGATTGCCACCACTCTAGCAATTCTAATTACTCGCAAGCTAGCTGAGTTGATTCCTTGTGAAAGCAAGGACTTAGGCTTCATCGTTCGATCCCAAGACGATGGTTATACCATTTGTATATATGACGTTGCTAAGGGAGGTGCTGGATATGCTTCTAAACTGGAGAACGTATCATTAATGTACCAAGTCCTCGATGAGATTCGGAAAGCTAAGTATAATTCGATAGAGGATGTATTAGATGCAAGTACAATGCGTTATCTTGAGCAGGTTGACATCAAGGGAGCTGTCAACTGGCTTAATGAGGAGTATAAACTCCGCCGTAGTGTACCTCAAGCCATTTTGAATATCCCAGCATTGCAGAATAGTGTATATGTCAGTGGAACCGACTTGCAGAATGCGATTCTTGCCGGGAGCAATGATACGGTGCTTTTCATGGATTATAAACCTTCTCGTTGGAATTACGATGAAGCAAATCCCACTGAGACATCTTGGTATGACATCAGAAAAAACCTGTGCAACAATCAGGCTCAGAAGTTAAAATGCTGTTTCATTGGAATAAAACGTATGGTCCCGAATGATATTTTGGGTATGTTATCCAGGATGGAAAACTGGTCCACTCTTTTTGAGACGACACATGTTTTCCCGACAGGAATCTACCCTTTAGCTTTTACCGGTAACACATTGTACTTTACAGATATAGAAGAATATGCCTGTTTAGACTGCAATTGGGCAAAAGATCATATCTATTCTGCTGATTATAATCAGATAAAACTGAATTCATATACTCCAGTTAAAGGGAACTATCGCTGTATAACGATTTCCCCTGGTAGTCAAATTACGACTTCAGGACTATTCTCATATATCCATGCTAATGCAAAGAACGAATTAGACGGATTTGTTCATGATAGTATGGGGCATAGATTAGATTTCAAATACACAGATAAACATCTTAAGAGCCAATTAGGCATCATTATTGCTAGTAAGTTCATTAAGGACCTTATCTATCAATATGGCATTACCGATTTCGATATTACATTTATCGGACAAACTTATACAGATTATGCTGCGGGACGTCACAAGGATAATCCCAGAAGATTCCTATCAGCCAACCTTTATGTAAATGTTAAAAAATAACCTGCTTCATTTTGGGGGCTCTCTTATGCGGCCATTTGCGGCCATGACACACTGTTGAGAACGG
>OIZT01000611.1_pt1 | contig 20705 bp, 20 predicted proteins | sample 1588611 | NCBI WGS metagenome assembly OIZT01 (sample SAMN03283278) | human gut metagenome | biome: human-associated habitat; material: feces | host: Homo sapiens | place: Peru | collected 2012
GACCTCTTTTTCTATGTCTTCTCAGGCAATCCACAACTTTTGATTATAACTCAAACCTTAATACCTATATTCTTAGGATTTTTTTGTGTTAAAAATGTTTCCAACTCAGATGCAAGAGAATTTTTATAATAAGATTCATTCATTTGCACAGCTCCAGAAATATGAAGTTGTGTAGAAGTTTCGCCAGATGCAAATAAAGGTTGCATATATTCATAAATCAGCACAAGTTGCCACTCGTAAAGAACAATCCCTTTATGAATATGAAAATTACACCAATCAAATATCTTTTTGACAATAGCCTTATTTATATTAGGCAACTTTATATTGTCATTATCGAAAATAAAATCAACAAAGTCATCATTAGCAATCTTTGCAGACTTATCATTCAAAAGAATCTGACTAATTCCAAGGGCTTTTCTAATTCGTAACTCAATGCTGTCCCGCATAAGAAAGGCAAGATTTATAAAACAGGCATTATTTGAGTAGTCTACAATTCCATTAAATAGCAAATTTGCATACCATAACGAATCAAAACCTTTTACTGAACGATTATAGCCAATTTGCCTTTTGGGAGTATCATTATTAGAAGCCTCTAAATACATCAAGAACTCTTCAGCATCAATTACAAGTTTCCTTAAATGTTGGGTATTTGCAGAGATTAATTCACTTTTAAACAAGTTTTCTTCCGCTGTATTTTCAATGGCATTATTAATTTTATCTACAATCTCATCATAAGCATACAACAAGGCACAGCACTGATATTTAAACCAGTTTTGCATATTATCTTTCTTTACATTTTCACATAGAATCTGTTGCAACAAATGCTCAACACTGTACTTCTTTTTTTTCTATATCCTTATAATAAACACAAACTCTACTTAATATTTCAGTTCGTTGTTTTTCTGCATGATACCGAAATAGTTTAGGAAAATCATTCTCGTAAATAAGACTAGAATAATCTTGCAGAAAAGTCATTGTGTCAGATTCAACAACCATTTTTTTGTACACGGGAGCAAAATTTGGAGCTTCCTTCAACTTAATTTCTGAATAATCTATTTCTTCCATATCGATATATTACTTTCCTAAAATTCCTTTTACAAACTGTGTGCCTTTTTCACCGAGCATTTTCTTTGCAAGATTTTTTGCCCCGCCTTCTGCAGTCTTATGTGTATTCATAATTTGCTTCAAAGCTGCATCTTCATATTTATCTTCCGTAAATATTTCAAAAAACATTGGCCTGTCTGTAAGTTCCGGCGTTACAAATCTTTTATAAACTTTTTGGAACTCTTCCTTACTTGAAGCACACATATATTCAAACCCCAAATCCTCTGCATAGTGCTTTACAAGCAATGGAGATTTATGCCCAAAGTGACCTTCTGCCGCAACAAACTTATTTGTTGCTTCCCCCCAAGGGTAACAGTGATTAAAGAAAGTTTTAAACTCTTCCCCAAGTCCATTGTTTACAAGCAGTACCCTTACATTCCGTGAAACCTGCCTGTTTCCAAGTGCATTCATATCGTAAAAAAAGCAGAGGTCTCCAAAAACTCCAAAATATATTTTTTCAGGATTTATAAATGACGCACCAACTAAAGAAGAAAGTCCTCCATCAATACCATAGCCGCCAGTATTTGCAAAACTCAAACTGTTTGAAGGAATGTCAAAAAAGTTCCATGCACGAAGGCTACTTAAAATTCCAAACTGCAATTCACTATTCTCTGGAATAAGTGGAGAAAGCTGTTGGGCAGCATAAATATTTGAAAAAGGGAAATCCTCATTCATTGCATCCTTATGAACTTCTTTTACATAATCGGAAACTTTTTGGTAGTATGTTGTCCTTTCGCCTTCTTTTTTTGAATAATAGTCAAAAAAGTCTTTTTCTTTCATTTCAAAAACATACTGTAGTTTTTTATAAGGATCTTTCAGTAATCCGTCTTCACTAAGTCGCCACATTACATTGCCCTGCATACGCCCCCAAGAAGCAATTTCCCCCATATCAATTACAAGGTCTGGCCGGTATCCTGCAAAAGAAGACGACTGTTGATTTTGAGCAAGCGAATAATGAACTCCATATTTTCCATGATATCCGCTGTTGTGTTCAACAAAAACAACGGCATTGTTTTTCTCACAAAAACGGTCTATTGAATCTGTAAGTTCCTGACTCATTGTTTCATGAGCACCAACATATATACCAATTTTATTTACACTAGGCAGTTCTGGAAGTTTATCGCCTGTAATAAACCTTTCAATTTTCCTAATCTTAGGTAATGCATTGCAATTATACCCATGGTCATAGCGTGTCGGAAGGTTTACATGAACAGGCCCCTTACCGTGGTGATTCAACTCAAGAATTGCCTCATTTATTTTAAGCTCGCATTCCCAAGCATCCTCATCATCTTTTACATAAGGAAGATTCACAGAAAGTTTTACAGTGTCCTTAGGTTGTAGAGAGCGGTCAATCTGTTGGTCAATAAGCTGCCCAACCTGTGCAAGTGTCCTTGTTGATGTAATTGCAAGAATAGGAAGTTTTCTGTAATAGGCTTCTGTAAGACCTGGAAAATAATTTCTTGAAGCAGTTGCAGCAGTACAGCTTAAAGCAACAGGTTCTCCTGTTTCTTCTGCAATACCACAAGCCATATAAGCCGCAGACCGCTCATCTACACATGAATATAAAATAAATCTGGGGTCTTGTTGTGCACTAAGAACCAAAGTATGGTTCGTAGAGCCCGGACTGACGACTATCCGTCGCAGCCCGTGCTCTACCAGTGCGGAGAGAACGATTTGAACATCTTTTTCATCAGTATACCGTATTGCCATATTTTTTTCTACCTCTCAATTAAATCCCTAGTCTTCTCACAATATATCTTATTTTATTTTTATTACCTTTTATTTTTAATGGATTTATCCATTCTTTTGTAATACAGTCTGCCCTTCCTTCAAAACTTGCTCTAAAAGGCAACTGCACGGCCATGTTCTTTTGAATAAAATCACTTATACAACTTCTTAATCCTTCTTCTGGCGTAACAAAAGAACTTGTATCTATAAACCTCTTTATTTTGGAATTATCAAATCTTCTGTCATACATTCGGTCATAGAATATCTGATAACGCTGTTGGTGTATTGTCGCCAGTTCTTCAAGTGAACAAAAATATAATTCAGAATTAAAGCTGGCTTTTCCAAGCTCATCCTTGTAAATATTCCAGGCATCTTCCCATTTTATTTCCTTGTCCTGTGTTATATGAAATGCTTCGCCTAAAGCATCTTCTTTTCCAATCAAGGCCTTTATTCCCTTTGCAACATCTCGACCGTATGTTAGTGTTGTAGCTTTTTTTAGCATCTCTTCTGCAATAACTATTTTATGTCCTTGCATTGCCCTGTACAACCATTCTTCCTTTTCCAAAACTCCAAGCTGTAGTCTTGTTTCACTGTAAGTAATATATGGCCGGATTATAGTCCAGTTTCTCCTTCCACAATTAAATAGTATATTCTCTTCACGTGCCTTAATTAACGCATATTCATTTGTTGCCAAAAATTCCTTATCCAAACTTACATCCAATAGTCTGGGTGAATTTTCTGTAATTAGATTTTCTGATTGTGCATAAACTCTTGAACTGCTTAAATATATGTACTGCTTTGTATGATTCAAAAACAAATCAAGCCGCTCCTTAAAATCAGCCGGACTTCCGTAAACCATAAAGTCAACAACGCAGTCAAAATTCTGCTCAATCAAAGGTTTTATAAAAATTTCTTCAAGTGCATTTCCCCTTACATATTTTACAGTAGCAAAATCTTTTTTTACACTTCGGGAAGTAACCCATGTTTCTATATTATCTTCAGAAAGCAAATCTACAAGATGCTTTCCCATCGCACCAGTTCCACCTAAAACTAAAACTTTCATTAGGCTGTCTCCTTGTTGGAGGCAAGTGTCATGTTGCCTATTAAAAGTCGTATGTTATATCGTCGAAGGTAGTCAGTCCTGCCCCCCCCCGTCATGTATAGTATATTTCCGACAGCCATGCGGCATAGTGGACTGACGAGGACAACAGCCATGTTTGCCATTTCCACAGGTTCCGCAAAACGCCCGGAAGGATTTGAATCAAGTTCTATTCCGTCATAACCGTCTTTTACAAGCATTTCTGTTGCTGTAGCCCCAGGTGCAAGCCCATTGACTACAATTCCGTATGGAATCAATGTCTTTGCCAATCCTAAAGTAAGTCCTCTAAGCCCCCACTTGGAAAGTGTATAAGGGGTAACAGCAGGTCGCAAACTTGAAGAAGAACAGATATTCAAAATATTGCCTTGAACCTTGTTTTCCTTCATGTATTTTGCAACCACTTGGCTCAGCATAAAAGCACCGCGAAGGTTAGTATTAAGTGTCTTGTCATAATCTTCTGCTGTAATTTTTCCGAATTGCGAAAGTCCGTTTACCCCTGCATTGTTTACCAAAATATCAATTTTTCGCTCTCCGGCAAGTTTTAAAACTTCCTCAAACTTATTATCAAAGGAATCACAATCTGTATTGTCTAAAACCACCCCGCTAACGATTGAATCATCTTCACAAAATTGTTTCAAATCTTCGCAGGCTTTAGTAATTCTTTCTTGACTGTGACCGGTTACTATGACAGAGGCACCAGCTTTCAAATACGCCTTTGCAATTTCAAATCCAATTCCACGTGTTCCGCCAGTAATTAAAGCACAACGCCCCTTCAATAAATTTGATTGCAGAACAGGTATGTATACAGGAACCTTCTTCTTCATTGAGCGTACAATTTTTTGCTTCTTATTTGCTAGTGCTCTATATATTTTTCTAATCATTCTGCTTTCCTAACTTTATCTATTAAACTTTAGCTTGCTTTTCATTTTCTGTATTATTTCATGCCGTGTATTATTACTCATTCCAACATAGAACATTGCAACAGAAGAAAGAATCACTGCAACTGCCGTAACAGCACAAAGGCTGATAAAATTCTGAGGTAGCAATCTGTCAATAAATACTGAAGGAATTGTAGAAACAACCATAATTATTGTGACTGGAATAATCACTTGAATTGTAAATCTTCTAAGTGATATTCCCAATAATCCACGTAGTAAAAAAGCTCGAAAAACAAACATCAGCACATTTATAATAATTGCCATGTAGTAAACGACTACGGCTTCACCGCCAAAAAACTTAATCCAGATAAAAGAGCCAACAAAAATTATTACCTGCAGTGTACCAAGTATTCCTTCATACAAGGCCATCTTTCCAGGAGCCCTTGCAGCTGTAGAAAGTGGATAGCAAATGGCAACAAGTAACACCTCAATAATACTTAAACGTGTAAACAGCACCACATACTCCGGTAGCTCTTTAAGCCAAAGTGTCAGAACATAATCCATCCGAAGATACAAGGGAAGTGCAAAAATCCACATCAAGAAAAATGTCATCTTGCAGCCATTAAAAATCAAGCGGAACATCTCCTCTTTATTGTCTGCGGCATATTCTTTAATAATAGGAGCATAAAGCCCGGTGTTAAAATTTGAAGAAAAAAGGCTAAGCGTATTTGTAACTTGAAGGGCTATTGCTCTGGCGGCTACCACTACAGGACTAAAAAACTGATTAATTAAAACTGTAATTGCCTGATTGCGGAAAACCCCTGAAAGAGAGCCAAACAAAGTCCAGCCTGTAAAGCCAGTAATTTCTTTGAACATGGCTTTATCCCACATAGGCCTAAAAACACATTCTTTATAATGCTTCTTGCAATAAAAACGGTAAAGGGCAGTGTTTATAAAACCAACCGCAAACAAAAGAATTCCATAAACTATCAACTTGTCATAAGGAAGAATCTTTAACAAAAATACAATCGCTAGCTTAAGAACCGCTTCCACAATACTTACATAGGCATACACGCTCATATTCTCGTGCGCGATAATGTCTGCCATGTAAGGCGTTGTAATCAAGGTAACAATAAAATTCAGAATCGAAAACTGATAAATCCATTTAGCCGCCGTCAGCCGTTCTTCTGGAATTACAAGCTTATTGTAAACAAACCAAAGCCCCACAGTTTCCGCAAGCAGAACAACAAGACCAATCAGAATCAGATAAATACACAGCGTTACCGAAAAAGTCTTTTTTAACCTTTCGCTATCATCCCGCCCAATTTCATAAGAAAAAAACCTCTGGCTAGCCGTCGCCATCGCCGCCGACAAAAAACTGAACATAGTAACCACTCCGGCCACTACATTGTAAATACCGTAATCACTTGCTCCCAATGTATTCAACACTACACGAACTGTGTAGAGAGAGACAAGCATAATAAGAATCTGCCGGAAGTAAAGAAAGAGAGTATTTTTTGCTATGCGTTTGGTGTTGGATGGTGTGGGTTGTGTCATTGTATTTTACTCATTAGTAACAAGTTTCTTGTCTTGACTACTGATTTCCTTGCCACTCTGAACTTCTATTACAGTCATATCAGTAACTGCTTTTAGGGTATGTTTTACTCCAGCCTTGATTGTTATGCTATCGCCAGCTTTTACGGTCTTTTCAATTCCATCTAGAACGACACTGCCCTGACCGTTGGTTATTACCCAAGTTTCACTACGAAGAGCGTGACTATGATATGAAAATTGGCTGCCAGACTTTATTACCAAGTTAGAGGTTAAAATCTGGGTACCATTTTCTAATTTTGTAAAATCTATTACCTTGTAACTTCCCCAAATCTTGTCTGCAACTTTAGGCTGTCCACTTATCTTTTCTACATAAGGTTTCATATAGTCGGAGAGTTCCTTATCTGAAACAAGAATACCGTCGTTGCTTGCAGCTATGATGAGATCTTTGCACCCCATTGCCAATAGCGGAATGTTCAGTTCATTGATTACATTCGTATTAATACATTTTTCATCAATAAATGCATTACCAACAACCTTTTCGGACATAACTTCGGTCATTGTGTTCCAAGTTCCTACATCCTTCCATTCACCGTTATACTGCAACATCTGGATAGATGGTTCTTTTTCTACAACAGCATAATCAAAAGAAATTTTTGGAGCTATGGCAAAGTTTTTGTATAAATCATTATAATCTGAAAAATTAATAAGCTGGTGGGCCTTATCCATAAGCCAACCTAGTTTAAATGCAAAAACACCGGCATTCCAAAGAGCTCCTTGTAAAAGGTACATCTTTGCAGTTTCTGTATCAGGCTTTTCTTTGAACTCTTTGACAATAGTTATACCATCAGCATTTTCTTCTTTAGGAATAATGTAGCCATATTTTTCACTGGGATAAGTAGGTTTTATACCCATAAGTGTTAAATTAGCTGTATGTTTATTCACAATATTTTCAAGTTTCTTTACAGATTTGTAATAACTATCTTCAACATATGGGTCTACAGGACAGACCGCTACGACTTCATCATCAGAAATATTTAAAATGTCATGAAGATATGCACATGATAGAGCTATTGCAGGGAAAGTATCCCTTCTGCAAGGTTCTATCGAAATAGAAACCTTATCTCCGAGTTGATTTCTGATAGCCGGAACCTGAGTTTCAGACGTTGCAACAGTGATATTAATATCTTTATCGACATGCTTAATCTGGTTATATACCCGATTAAGCATTGATTCAAAAGAACCATCAGAATTCTTAAAAAGTTTAATGAACTGTTTAGACCTAATGTCATTTGAAAGCGGCCAAAGACGTTTTCCACTACCGCCAGAAAGAAGAATAATATGCATAACTTAAACCTATAAATCCTATTTTTTAATAGCATTCAAAACAGTAATTAATCCATCCACATGATTTTCCCATGTAAATTTAGCCAAAACAGGTTTATAAAAATCTGGAAGTTTTCTTCCTTCTTCAAGTATTTTAGATAGTTTTGTTTTTAATCCTTCTGAATCATCAGGAGAAATAAGCTCTCCGTACCCATTCGCAATCTCTTTTAAGGAAGATCCATTTGATGTAATAAAAGGACAGCCACAAGCCATTGCTTCCAATACAGGCATTCCAAAACCTTCATATTGTGATACAAATATAAATGCTTCTGCTCCAGAATAAAAATATGGAAGTTGTTCTTTTTTTACTGGGCCGGTTGTTAATACAATCTGCTTTCCTACCTTATTATTTACATCTGCTATTTTTTGATGTATAAGTTCTGCATCTTTACCATCAGGACCTACTAAAATAAATTGTAAGTTGTTCTTCAATAATATTTCTGATATATTATCAAGAACAAATAAAAGATTTTTTTGAGGATGGGCAAGATAGCCTACATATAACAGATAGTGTTGCTTTATATTTGAAAAGTCCTCTTTTATTTTGTCAAATGCCTTTTCTTTGTCAATGGGAACCAATGATTCATCTCTTCCATCATATAAAACTGAAATTTTCTCTTCTGGATAGTGCAAAATATTCACAATATCCTTCTTAGAATTTTCTGATACTGTAATAATTGCATCACTTATTTTGGCTGCACGTCGATAAAAAAACTTTCTTAACCTTAATGATAAAGATTTTGCATTCTTAACAGAATATTCAATTAAATCGTGAAGATAAAAAACAGTCTTACATTTTTTGAAATAATAAAAAGTTATCTGTGGGAAAATAACCAAATCAATTTTATGTTTTTTAATGTAACTTGGTAGTTTGAACAGCGTGTAAAATTGATTTTTTGAAGCACTATCTGCCGGAATATCAAGTAAATCTATACTGAAATTTACAAATTCACTAAACGAATCTGCATGTTCTCGGTTTGTTAAGACTGTTATTTTATTATTTGTGAAATCATATTTTTCATTAAGCCCTTTACAAATACTAAGAATAACATTACGAATAGCAAAATGATGATTAGAAAAACGCCCATAAATTAAGATGTTCATTATTTTCCCTCTTCTTTTATTTCTTTTTCATCGCTAATTGTGTGTACAACTTTTTGACAATTTTCACATCTTTCTGGCAAGTCTAAACAAAGAGGTTTTCCACACAATGAACGTAATTTATTTTTTAGAATCCACTTACCAGGTTCCATTGGGTATTTTTTTATTACAGGAGAAGCAGTACCTATCATCCAACAATTCTTCTTGCAATTTCGTACTGCTTCTCTAATTTTATCAGCCTTTTCAGAATGCCAAATTTCATCAAAATTTTGCACATCCTTTATGTTACCAAATGAATCAAACCATATATTTTCTTCCATTCCATTACAAGGTAGAACTCTTCCAAATGGGTCAATAAAGAAATTTTCGGTTCCTGCTTCACAGGGTAAAAGCCGCTTATTTCCATGAATGTAATTAATTAAACCATAATTAAAATATGCACGAGCCCATGATTTTGGACTTTTTTCCTTGAACAGTTTTTCAATCAATGTTTTAAAATTATTTTCTACCTCGTCAAGATTAGTGATTTTGTTATCATTTTTATGGAAATAAAAAGAGTTGTGGAATGCAGCTGTCGCAAACTGCATATTAAGTTCTTTTGCAAGCAGATAAAGATTTAACATATCATCTGAATTATTGTTGCTTACAGTACATCCAAATCCTATATCTTTAACTCCCATTTCACGAAGTTTTAAGAGAGTCTTTAAGCCTTTATCAAATCCACCCGGTCGTCCTCTTAAATCATCATTTTTCTGAGATAGACCTTCAATACTAATGCGTATTCCTAAATCTGGATACTTTTTAAAAAGTGCAATTACTCTATCATCAAAATATCCACTAGACGAAATTACAATTCTCTTTGTTTTAGTTCTAAGAATTTTTATGATTTCTTCTAAATCATCACGTACAAATGGTTCCCCACCAGTTACATTTATAGCATTACATTGAGGTAATTTTTTATATTCTTCAGGTTTTAGTTCTTCCTCTTGTTTAGTCGGGTTTGCCCAAATGTTGCACATCTTGCACCGCATAGGGCAACGATAAGTAACAATAATCGATGCATCCATTTTTACTTACACTCCTTATAAAAGTTAATCATTCTCTCTGAAAGAACATCCCATGTAAAATTATTCTTTACACGGTTATAAGCTGCTTCTTTCAATGAAATATATTGACTTTCGTCATTGTAAACATTTTTAATTTGACATTCCAAGTCGTCCAAATTTCCTTGTTTAAAATACAAACCACAATCCCCAGTAACTTCTTTATTGGCTTTGATATCACTTGAAAGACAAAGACATTTTTTTGCCATTGCCTCAACTAGAGAAACAGAAAAGCCCTCTAAATCTGATGGCAGCGAAAAAATAAAACAATTTTGTACTAGAGAATCTTTTTCAGCTCCGAAAACAGGTCCATAAAAATAGATATTTTTATCATCTCTATAATCAGCTACTATTTTTTCATCTTCAACAGGACCTGCAATAACTAACATTAAATCAGGAAAAATAGAACCAAGATCTTTGGTAGCTTTCAATAATAAATCAACACGTTTTTCAGCAACCACTCTTCCCAAAAAAAGTATATACCGTTTTTCTTTTAGTAATTCCTGTTTTTGATATGTTTCCAAAATCATAAATCTACTCCAGTGGGGGCGGCCATTATATGTTTACCAGGATAATTTTCATTTACATAATCAACCTGCTCTTGTGAGCACATTAAAATATTCTTGTTTCGACCAAGGACAAAATCATCTACCATTTTATTTAGTTTACGAATAATTGGATTCCATTTAGCTCTTTTCCATTCAAATCCGTGCCCTTCAAATACAACTTTTTTATTTTTTCGTAATGGAATGTAAGAAAAAAGCCCTGCAATATTTGCATTGTAGTGATAAATATCCGCATTTGGGTATTCTTTCATAGCTCGTCGTGTTGAAACCTTACCAATTAAAAGTTTATTCAAATATTTATTACTGGTAACTTTAAACTTTATATAAGTAATATTTTTGTCAATTCTCTTTTCATCAACATCACTTCCTTCGTACAAAATAGCTTCAACATCATCTCGCCGCTTTAATACTTCCAAGAGGCTCTTCATATATGATTCAATACCACCAACTCTCTTGTCTATATCTCGACAACCTATAAATACTATTTGCATCATTAAAAACTCTTAAAATATTAGGTTTATTTATCTTTCATTGTAACAGAATAATTTCAAAATATTCTGTTCAAAGATTTCATTTGTAAATTTGGAAAGCACAGCTTTTCTAAGTGTGTCGTATTCAGATTCATTAATTTTCATAATATTTGTAATTGTATTTTTCAATGACTCGTATGAAAAGTCAAAAAAACAAGTCATAGGTTTCATCGTCTCTTTAAATACAGGAATATCAGAAACAGCACACCTTGCTCCTTGGTTCAGAGCTTCCAAGGGCGGAATCCCTAACCCTTCATAAGTTGATGGAAAAATAAAGCAAGCCGTTCTTTTATACAAAATGTTTAATTCTTGATTAGTAACTTCACCAACATGGATTATGAAAGATTCAACATTGTTTTCTTGTATTTCTTTCTTTAATTTCAAATAACCATCATTATAAAAATCTTTGCCAAACAATACTAATTTTAGCCCAAAATCCATATAAAGAGATTTTGCATATTTTATTAAAAACTCAGCATTCTTTCTGGGTTGTCCTGAACCGTTTGCTAATAGGAATTTACCAGAGTTTATTAATTCTTTATTATCTCGTATCCACGGTTCAGTCAATTTTTTCTCAGGTAGAATATTTATGCTTGCCGAAAAACATACATTAATTTTTCCATTTGTTCTTGGGAAAAAATTTTCAATTTCATTCTGGCTAAATTTACTAATCGTTATAATCTTATCGACATTATTCAAAATCTTAGTAAATCTAATTTTTTGAATAAATCTTTTTATACCTTTTTTGGAAGTATATTCAAAAATGTCATGAATTAAAAATACACTTTGGCATTTTCTTTTTTTATACAATAAAAAACCACCTAAGTTAGCAGGACAAACAAAGGTATCATTTATAGAAAGCGTTTTTATTTTTTTATTTAAGTCAACATTATAATATTTATACCAGTCCATAGTAGATTTTTTTTTGTAAAAATCAAAATATGAAACTGTTTGATAACTAATTCTATTTTTTTTTAATACTTTTTCTATATCATTTATTACAGTAGCAATACCTGTATTTTTAAATGACGCAAAAGTAGATTCCAGAAGAATCATGATTGTCCCTCTTGAGCAAATATAATTTGATTTTGAGTTTTCTTCATTGAATAGAATAAAACAGCTAGGAAAATTAGAAAAAAAACATCATAGAAACCACTTGAAAACCAAGTGCTTGTATCACCACCAATTAACCCTTTAGACTTGTTTGTAAAATAAAACCCAAAATATTGTAAATATATATTTTTGTCCTTACGCAAATAACATTGTTTAGCAATGTATAAAATAAAAATCAACAACAAAATAGAAATAATTACACCCAAAATAAAAGAGAAATTCATATACATTTCTCCTAGTAAAGACATTCTTTCTCCTACTCGAATATAATCATGATGTTTTATTTCCTTAAAATACTCTCCTGCGGTTAGCCAATCATTTTTATTTGGTAAAATAGCACGAGGCATCAATAAAGTAAAACAAGAAATTAATGTTTGCCCATTTCTAAAATCAAACTGGGCTGGGAACATATTAATACAATCCAAGAAGTTGTCATATTCAACACCAATTTCTGCCATAAATACCATTATAGCAATAGCGCCATTCTTTCCGTTCCTAATGACTCCCCACAACGTCGCAAACACAGCCATGAGTAATCCTGCTATAATAATTTTCTTAGTAGAAACTTTTTTTACATTCCATGAATACAAAAATAACAAATTAATTACTGCAAATACAGCCGATGATCTAGAGTCAGACAATATTGGCATAATAATTAAACAAAAAATAATGATTAGAAATGAAAGTTTATCTTTATGTTTTTTATTAAAATAGGCAATAAGAGTAAAATATATTAAGACATTTGCCCAATTAGTAAGATACTCAAGGTAACCTAAACCTTTCCCAAGAGTTGCTTTACCTGAATCATGATACCCTGAAATCAGAATAGGCACACCACCTAGTTTATAAAAGAAAAATGCGTTTATAAGAATCAGTAGCCCGCCAAAACATAGAAGTAGAGGAAAATTGTTTCTTCTAAAATATTCATTGGGTGCTACAAATGAAATAACCTTCGCTTTTTTTTCAAAAGTTTTAATTAAAATTTTTAATAATATAGCGACAGTTAAAGAGTATAAAATCCCTTTCAAAACTACTTCATCAGAAAATTCTGTATTTATACCAATACTGTTTCTAATTCTATAACAAATATACCCAAGCCCATAATAATAAAAGTACCATGCAAAAAAATAAGAGTAGGGTGAAAAAAAATCATATTTCGTTGAAAAAATATCACCACAACAAATTAGGAATAATAGAAAAATTAATGCCCATTCATAATTAATTGGTAAAAGAATTCCGATTCCAAATAAAAATAAAAAAATATGGGAATACTTTATTTTTGTGTCAGTTATTCTTTTAATTAATTGAAATGAAGTCATATTTAAAACGATTTTAGTTCCTTTAAAAAAGGCTTAGTCAATTTATACTCAAAAGGATTTAACCAATCAAGCAAAGTTAGAAATTTTAATCTACCGATTTTTGTCTGTAAATTTTTTTTAGCATAATAAAGAGCTGAACGCTGAGCTTGTACTACTGAAAATGTAGTTATAGAAAAATTCTTTTCCCTTCTCTTTTCTTTGTGAATTATTGATGGGCCATCTATTAAATAGTTAGTTTTCCCAGCTTTTACTAGTCTGTTTTGCAAATCCGTTTCTTCATAATATAAGAAAAAATTTTCATCAAATCTAGCATAGTCGTTATTCATTAAAAATAAATCTGCACCTGTAACATAGCCAATTTTACCTGCGGTTAACTGTTGTTTAGGGGCTTGTTTAACTCTATTCCAAAGTCTTAATGCTAGATTTTGGAGATGCAACAACTTGCACATGGACCATTTTATGTGACCTTTTAAAAACTGTTTTTGGACTGCACAAATTTTATCATAAGTTGGAAGTTCATCCCCTGAGTGTGTTGGATTTTTTTCAGAATCAAGTAAAACACAACCTAAAGCACCAATCTCATTCTTATTTTTTACACTTTCCCAATAATCAAAAAAATACTTAACGGCATTATTAAGAAGCAAAGTGTCGCTATTAAGGTAAAAAACATACTTACCAGTCGCCTGTGCTAGTGCACGGTTATTAGCCGCTCCAAATCCCAGATTAGCGTTATTTTCTATCAGTCGTACTTGTGGAAATTTCTCTCTTATTGCCTCTACAGAACCATCTAAAGAGCCGTTGTCACTCACAAAGACTTCAAATTGTAGACCTTGTGTCTGTTCATATACAGACGCAAGACAATCAAGAGTAAGTTGCTTGGTTTTGTAATTTACAATTATTATTGATACATCCATAAATTCTATTCAGTGTTAGAAAAACATTACATCATATATCAGTGTCTTTGATTATTCTAATTAGGTCGTAATAATGACTTTAACTAAAACTTCACTTGCTTTTCCGATACCAATCTTCACTTTAAAAAACTCCGCCATTGGCAGCCTTACCTGCCTTTGACATTTTGCAAGAAGAAGGACACCGGGTCAGAATGCTCAAGAAGCCAGGATACATCCCAACAGCGGTTAATGTAGAGTTCTATATTACATCATAACTTGCCTTTTGTAAACATGTTCATTTTATGAATGTTTGTTATTTAGGCAATTTTATGAAGATTCACTTTTTCCATGTATTTCTTCTCTTCCATACTCCAGTCCTGTTTTTCCACATCATAAAAAGAAAGATTCAATACCTTTATTCCGTTTTCAAGCTGCACTTCTAGCCTCAGTTTTTGGGTTCTCCTGTCTACCTTGGTTACAGCCCCCTGAATCCCCTGAAACTCCCTATTTAAAATAACAACCTTGTCTTTCTCGTCAAACCGCACTTTAAGAAAGCCGTGAAACTCTCCGCCTTGCTCCAAAGAATTCACAAGCTCCAAATCTCTTCCATAAAGAATTTGTATATCATCCTGCTGGGGTAGGAACTGTATAAAACCCGGAACTTCGTCAATCGTCCGAATAATATTCAAATCGTCTATAATAAGTAAAATTCCGTAAACAATAAGTTTGTCGTAAGGAAGAATTTTAAGAATAAAAACTACAGCAAGTTTTAAAGCCGCTTCAATAATGCTCACATATGCATAAATGTCCATATTTTCATGTGCAATAATCGAAGCCATATATGGAGTCATAATCATTGTTACAACAAAATTCAAAACCGCAAACTGGTAAATCCACTTTGCAGCATTCATTCGCTCCTGCGGAATTACAAGCTTATTATTCACAAACCAAAGGCCAACAGTTTCTGCAAGAATTACAACAATAAAAATCAACAAAATATAAATAGACAGTGTTACACTAAATGTGATTTTTAAATGTTCGCTATCTCCCTTGCCCAAATCAAAACTAAAATACCGCTGGCTAGCGCTGGCCATTGCTCCGCTCAAAAAGGAGAACATTGTTACAACGCCCGCAACAACGTTATAAATACCATAATCTTCTGCCCCAAGCACATTCAGCACGACGCACACTGTGTAAAGGCTTACGAGCATAATCAGGATTTGGCGGGAATAGAGGAAAATTGTGTTTTTTGCAATTCGGGTTGTATTGGACATATAATTTTAGAATAATGACTGAATTTGAATTTATTGTTTTTTATTCTGGTAGTTCAAAAATAAATTTATATCAGAATAAATCTTCCCCTCGCCATCTCGCAAGCGCATACACCGACTGCCTGACAACTTTCTTCTATAAATAAAGGACTACTTTTGACTTTCCGACCTGCTTTGCCTGTTCTATGTGGCTGTCGATATTTTTCTTATAATTCGAAAACTGTGTAAAGTTACGCTACATGAATGAAATGCTTCTTTTTGTCAAAACGGTAAAACCTTCGGCGGTGAGCATGTAACGCAGTTTGCGGCCATCGATTCGGCTTACAGCTAACCATCCGTGTTCCAGGCAGCGTTTTATAAGGGCATTAACTCTGAGAAATCTTATTTTAATTAAATTATAATTTACCTTCTAAAATTAATTCTTTCATTAATTTCGTTGGCTACTGTATCCATATCAGGATAAATAAAATCTTCGGTAATATTAAAACGCTCTAATTCTTTTACAATTGTTTTTTTACAGTCCGGATGAATTAGAACAACTTGTTGAACGCCATCTTTTTTATAAAACAATCTTGATAACTCAAACGGATCCGTTTTAAACTCTTCTATTTCGTTGCTTTCGTCATAGGGTTTAACTTTGGTAAACTTTAATTCCCATGTTTTAATTCTTTTAAAATCTTCTTTCCACTTAGATTTACTTGCTAGAGAAGCAAATGATTTTCCATCAGAATCAATTATACATTTTGTAAGATCTTTCCAATAGGATTCATAGGATTCATCTTTTTCTACCCAAATCTCATTTGCATTTACTACAATAAATGCTCCCTGCTGATTCTTTATTCTCGGATTATTTTGAGGGACACGTACTATTAAAGAACCTCTTACAATCGATTTTAAATCTATATATTTTTCATCATGACCTTGATTTACATCTTCTTTCCACCGAACACCTAAATGCCACAAAGAAAAATCATTTTCCATAAAAGCTGTATTTGCCATAACGCTTACATTGGAACTTTCTATGGTTTTTAATTTTTCTGGCTTTATTTCGTTATCAACAACAGGTTCTCTAAAAATAGTAATTTCGCCCCAACTATTTTCTTCTTCCTGACTATTATTAAATTTTCTGAACTTCTTATAAGGTTGGCATGCAAAATATAAAGCTGCCAAAGGGTTTTCTGATATATCAAGACATCTTGTACCCAATCCAAAATGCTGCATCAATACAAGCTTTGCCATCGAACCATGACAACTGTCAATCTCATTAGAAAAACGTCTTGAAAAAGATTCTATCAATAAATTTTCATTTGCCGGATCAATTCTTAAGGAATTCGGACTCAATAGATAATTTGCGTTTGTTTGCCCTCTATAAAAAACTGGATTTTGATATGATGTTTCTAATTGGCTGATAAAATCAAAATATTCTCTAAGTGTTTTTATTACAGTTGGTTTTACTTTTAATCCAGTTTTTAATGTTACTATTTTTTCAATATTTTTTTTATTTTCACTTTTTAGAAATGAACCGTACCCTTTTAATTTTTTTGCTTTATCAAACAATTCATTATTTTTCACTATAAACAATACTCCTAAAACCGTTTTCACGAGCAAATCGTTCAATTTCTGAATTCTTGTAACAAATAAAAGTTAAATTTTCTGAACAATCTTCAAAGGGATTTTCTGTAAAATCAATTTCTTTACATAATGCAATAACTGTTCTTATTGTTTCACATCCACTAAAGGCATTTTTCTCGATAACAAGTCTTTCACATTTAGGAAGAATTATCGTTTTAAGTTTTAAAGAATTTTTAAATGCATCTTTTTGAATTGTAAAATCTGCATTCACTTCTTCAATTACAAAATTACTTAATCTTATTTCACCTTCTTTAATTGAATTTTTATTACTTTCATCAGATTCTTTATTTTCCTCTATATTTTTACCAATAATTAAATTTTCTAATTCACTACAATTTTCAAATGCAGATTGATTTATATTTATAACTTTGTCTTCAAATTGAACATTTATTATTTTTGAATCCTTAAAAGCACTGGAAGAAACAATTTGCAATCCAGAAGAAATTTTTAATATTTGATTTTCATCATAACTACAAATAAAGTATTCAAGATTATTGTGTTTTTGTAAATATACGTTTTTCAATTTTCTTCCTCTTCTTAAAAAAATTATAAGACTTTTATTCCCAATTTAAATCAAATACTTTATCACTTCTTTTATAACGCACCTATCTTATTTTTTCCACTTATATAAACGTACTTTGAAAACTGTGTAAAGTTACGCTACATGAATGAAATTTGTCAAAGCGGTAAGCATGTAACGCAAATTGTGACCGTGAATGCGGTTTCTAGAAATATCTTTATTATCCCAAGGGAAAAAATCCAAAAAAAAGGAGAATTATTCCAGAGCCACCGTTTACATTCCCCCAATCCTACGCTTTCGCCCTTTCTGGTAAGCATGGCTTCCATACCATCTGCAGCTCTCTCATCTGCAGAACAAGACACCGGATCGAAGTACTTATTTATGGGCCAACATCGCCCCTCGTAAACAGTTACAACTAATGTAAAAAAGATTATACTATTGTAAAAGAGTGCCGTCAAGTTGTTTACAAAAAATATCGTATCCTCGTGATAATATTACCCTAGTCAAATTGCAAATGAAAATATTACCCCCCTGTGGGAATACTTCGGGAGGGATTTGCAATTTGGCTAGAATGAACCGCACATTCTTATGATTTTGGTTTTGGCAACACAAGTAGAGGACTTTGCGGGATGTCTTTTGCTGGTGTTTTTATTTTGTAGTTTATAAGTTTAATTATATGTATTCACATAAGAAGATAAACTACACGTTCCTGCTGCAGCGGTCAAGGTTGAACAGATAAGTTTTATCTGTTCAACTAGCAGCCTTTTTACGCACAGTTTTGCTGGCGGGGCAGCCGGACGGACGGACTTTTACAGTTCTCTGTAAGTTCCTAACCGTCCGCCCGGCAGGTTCAATTCCTGCACTGTGCATAGTTCCGTATGGAACGATATACAAACTTTTATAGTAAAGAGGAACTACTATGAATGAAATTCAAAATGCTTCTAATACAGTAAGCAAAAGACCAACTGTATTATCACTTAATGCCGATAAAGGCGGTGTAGGAAAATCTCGTCTATCAATCCTTCTTTCAAAATGTCTTGCTGCCGCAGGATACAAAGTCTGTGTCTTTGACTTTGATTCATCAACACATTCATCAACAAACTTTTTTCTTAAAACAGATGAAGAGTCTTACAACAAAGCTCGAAAATCACATAACACAGCTCTGGCTATTTTTGATGAGTCAAATAATCTTTATGATTATGCACTTCCAACAGATTACGATAATCTTTTTATTATTCCTTTTTCAAGAAACCTTTCATCTCAAAGAACTGTTGAATATACCCGGCTTGAAAAAATTGTAAAGCATACAACTGGATTTGATTTTCTGATAATTGACTGCGCTCCAGCTTATGATAATTTCAAAATTAATGCTTTAAGAGCAGCTGACTTTAATATTACACCTTGTTTACAGGATAATGATAGTTTTGACTCAGCAAATGACTTACTCGGTCATTTAGTTAGTGAGATTGAAGATAAAATACCGACATGGTTTATTACGATCAACGGTTACAATAAACGATGGGAAGAATCCTTTGGTGGGAAACAAAAAGAATACATTGACCGTTATGAACAAACTTTTGAGGGTCATATTACACCTCGTTCCTGCTGGCTTCCTTGGACACAGGATGTAAACGAGATCAATGATAGAAAAAAACTTCTTTCAAATAAGACTTATCCAAATGCAGTAAATAATCCGGCTCTCTATGATGCAATCTGCAATCTTGCAGAATGTTTTATTGACGAAGAAACTCTTAACAGACCGGAAGTATTTTAAGGAGAACTAAAAATGGCAAAATTGGTAACAAATACAAATACAGCACTTATGGGAACAGGTATGAATGTTCTTGCTAAACTTGTTCCTGTAGCAGAAATCAAAACCATTCCAGAACTTTCTGAGATTTTTCAGCGTCAGGACAAAGTTATAGAAGATATAAAAAAATCAATGTTGGAAGACGGTTTCCATAAGGAAGAACCAATCGTAATTGCAAAACTTACAGACGGAACGATTCTTGGAGTTGCAGACGGAAACACAAGGCTTATGGTTGCAAAGGAAATAGGAATGGAAGAAGTTCCTGTTGTTTATAAAACTTTTAATAGTCTTGAAGATGCAATTCAATATGCAAAAGACAGGCAGTTTCACCGCCGTAATCTTACACAGGCAGAAATATATGCTTATGCTAATAATCTCGAAGCTGTAGAAGATAAAAACGGCGAAGGAAGAGCTACAGAACGATTAGCAGAAGAACTTGGCATTTCTGCTTCCACAATTGAACATGCTAGAACTGTGGAAAATCGAGCAGATGAAGAGACAAAAGAAAAAGTTAAAAATAACGAGATGTCTATCAATCAGGCATATCAAAAAGTACGTAAATCTAAAGCAAAAGAAGAAACAGAAGAAGAATCTGAACCTTCAGACTTTGATGATGACATTTCTGATGCACTGGAAGACAACGAAGGAAATCCGCAGTCCGTAACTGTAAGAAGCCGTGATATGTCTGAACATTTTACGCCACCACAGGAAGATGAATTTGATAAACGTTTGATTGAACGCTACAAAGACGGCTTTGCGGCCGGAATCAAGAAAGGCTTTTCCGAAGGGGCTTATCAGATTTACGACACAATCATTTCCATGCTGCACGAAGGTAAAACAGTTGAAGAAATTGAAAACGACGACTTGTTCTCTGATTTTACTTTCTCAGAAATTGCTCCAAAGTTTAAAATCACAACAGATGATGAAGAGCTTTTAAAGACTTACAACAAATGAAAAGGGAGGCTATATGAGTTTTTATAAAATTTTAATCGTTGTTCTTATGATAGCCGGCATTCTCTCATACAATAAAGTTGTACAGTATACATGGGGGAGACTGTCTAAAAATATAGAAAAGTAAAGTATAAAAACCAAAAAAAAACG
>OIZT01000612.1_pt1 | contig 20685 bp, 6 predicted proteins | sample 1588611 | NCBI WGS metagenome assembly OIZT01 (sample SAMN03283278) | human gut metagenome | biome: human-associated habitat; material: feces | host: Homo sapiens | place: Peru | collected 2012
TGGCCCCTACCATTGTCCCACCCGCAGCCACTCGGTCCCGACGTTGGCTCTACAACGGCCCGGCGCGCGAAGTACCCGCGCCGCCCTCGGCGCGGGGCGTCCACTCTCTCCCACCCCATGCGTCCACCCTATGCGCGTCCCGTGCGCCGCGAAACTCTCCCCCAAAAAATCTGATTTTTTTTGTCATCGAAGGATGCCGACGGCATACATTCATGTATCGGGCTTCGCGCGGATATGCGCCGCGCCCAATAAAACAAGGGGAATCCGGCGTTTCGGGAGGCGTGTGCGCCGCGTGTATTTTTTTTTTCGCGGTCCCCTTGCGCGCACGGCGGCTGTGTGGTATACTCATGGCGTCTTTGACCATGGAAGAGGATTCGGATGGGATGTCCGGCCCTGGGTTAACGCCGGGCGTTTCAAGGAACGGTCCGCAGAAGTGGAAGAAGGCACAACAAGTTAACCACCAAGTAGAACGCGAGGCCGGGTGGCCGGACGGACGAACGGTCAAGGGGCGCAAGCCCCGGAAATGAACAGAACATGAAGAAACTCATGATGGCCACGCTCGGCCTCGCCGTTGCCGGCAGCGTGTTCGGTGCCCCGCAGGTCTTCGACTACAAGGCCTCCGTCAAGCACATGTACCTGAAGGAAGTCAAGATCAAGACGTCGGGCTTCTCCGGCATCGTCTACCAGAAGTACGCGAAGTCAGCCTCCCTCAAGGGCTATCTCATCATGGACGCCGACGGCGTGACCAGCCCGACGATCAACCCGGACGCTCCTGCGAAGGCTTTCGACTACGGTCGCAACCGTGGCTTCCTCGTGGTGCAGAACTCCAAGGCCGAGGCCAAGGTGCGCGCCCCGAAGATCCTCCCGGCGGTGCTCGACGCGAAGTGGGTCGACACGCAGCTCAAGAAGGCCCACAAGGCTTCCTCCGGCGTGGCCGAGGGTACGCTCTTCGTCGGCGGTGATTCTGTTCCCTGCGTCCGCACGCAGCTGGACGTGATCAACGGCGTGATTACGGATCGTGGTACGGCTCCGGCGGCGAACACGCCCGGCATGTCGGCCTATGCGGACTACGTCTGGACGTCGGTCTACCTCTTCGGTCAGTTCAATGGCCCGAACTGGTTCAAGACGGGAGCCGTTTCGCCCTTTGACGCTTTCGAGGCGGCCTGGGATGCGAACCTTCCGACGGAACTGCAGATCGATTGGGCGAACAAATCGCCCGTCAACTACTACCACGACACGTGGATGAACGGTGCCGGCATCGGCAAGTACGCCGTTCCGACTTCGACGACGGGCGACCTCTGCTGCGGTCTGACGACGACCACGACGTCCGAGATTGTTCTCGACAAGCTGACAGGCAACCTGAAGGGCGGGCTCTTCCTCTGCACCGAGAATGGTATCGATGCCAAGAGCGCGGCCTATTCGTGGTTTGACGGTGTCGCGTGGGAAGACCAGTTCAACTGTGCACGCCTTGGTGTCGCCGCGACGTTCTCGCCTGATGCTTGGCAGAACGACATGTGGAACGACGGTGCGGTCGAGCAGGAGACGACGGACGTGATCTACGGTTCGTGGTCGATCAAGTGGAACCGCAAGTTCTACGCCGCCAAGGGTGGTGTGGCGCGTGACTTGACGGAAGTCGAGGAGCGTACGATCGTTCCTGCGGCCAATACGATCCCGCTCTGGGGTGCGATCAAGGGCGCGGCGCTCAAGCTCAACAAGTCGGCGAACGTCTACGACGGTACGGAGATTTACGGGAAGTCGGACGCCAACCGCTTCGCGCTCCCGGTGGTCACGCCGCAGTTCGCGACCTATTACGGCCTCAAGTAAGATGCCGCGAAGCAGTCCAGTTCATCTAGACTGATTCCAAACGGGGGAGAGGGTGTGGAAACAGACCCTCTCCTCCTGTACATTAGTTAACTGTTAAGCCCATTTTCTAGAAGGTATTTCCCGCTGTGAGAGTTCCGTTGTCCTGCCTTTGCCTCGTTGCCCTTCTCGGTTTCGGAACGGGGTGTTCCCGGGATCCCGATGCGGACTGGCGCGTCCCCCAGGAGGCGCTTCTGCTTGAAGCCTGTCCGCCCGCCGTTGCGCTCACAAACGGCGTGACGCGCCCGTTTGCAGACCTTGCGTCGAACGCCGTCCTCGTGGCCATCAACGGGCGGGTTCTGACGAAGGGGACTTTTGAGACGCTGATGGCCCTTTACCTGAAGGGGATCCTGGACCAGAAGAAGACAAACCCCCTCGTGGCGGACAAGATGCTGGAGGAGCATCGCCGGGCGTACCCGCGTATCTTCGTCGGGCAACGGCTACTGGTTGACGAGGCGTTCAGGAGCGGGCTCGTCACGACGAACGAGGTTCTGGAGGCCGTCTCCGCGCGCATCCGCGCGGCTGCCAAGCAGAAGAAACTACCTGTTGCCCGCCTTCTGGGGGGCTACGCCCACGGCGCGCACTATTTCCTCTACGAGCAGTGCGTCTCGTATATCATCGACAAGGCCATTCACGAGAAGATTCCCCCGAAGACGACCGTGGACGACGCCTTTGTGGAAGCCGTGAAGAAACAGGTCCAGGTGGAGAATGCCGCCAGCCGGGCGACCAACGCCGTGGCACGGGCCGCGCTTGAAAAGGCGTGTAAGCAATTCCGTTCAGGCCGGCAGACCTGGGCGGCGGTGGCCGCCGATCTGGAGGCCCGGGATCTGGGCGAGGGCGGGGACTGGGGCACGTTCACCGTCGACGATTTCGACAATGCCGCCCACGCCGCCAAGGTCTTCGCCCTCAAGGAGGGGGAACTGTCCGAGATTCTAGAAGACGACGACGGCTACCGCGTCGTGCGGGTTGACAAGATCTTGCCCGAGGAAAAGGATGCGGACGGAAACGAGCTCAATCCCGAGCGTCGCCATCTCTCCCATCTCCATGTCGACAAGCGTCCGCTCCTGATCGAGGATTCGGATCTTGTCCTGACCCGCGACCTGAAGCGGCAGATGCAGACGCAGGCCGTCAACGAATTCGTGACGGGGCTTGCCACAAACGGCCAGAACAAGGTGGTCTACCCGAACGGCATGATTTCCCCCTGAGCCATGAGGCAGGGGAACACCCAATGTCTTAGCCACAAAAAACGCAGAGAACGCAAAAGCGGAAGAAGAGGGTTTTCAATGGTCAACATTCGAGGAATATTTCTTGTCGCCCTGATGCTGAGTGGTGTGATGCCACTCTCGGCGACGACATTGAACCAATTTCTTTCGTCGGGATATCCGAAAGCGGGCATGGGGGTGCCCTACGGCTACAATTCGTCCTCCATGGGTGCAGGCGACCAGTCGTTTCAATGGTGCCTCGACCTAGTAAGCACAAACATGGTCAAGCCCAGTGTAACGGCCCCTGCGGCGCGCCGGCGTCCCCTCGTCATCATTTGTGGCAAGGATAGTTGTGGAACGTGTTCGGCCTTCGCGGACATGGTCAACAAGAATCCACGTGGCATGCCTACGTGGTTTGGCCGTCTTAAGATTACAACGGCCTATTTTCGGGGGACGAAACCTGCGTGCGAGAAAGCCCGTGCGTTTATCAAAAAACACCAGGTTGGTGGAGGCGGAAACAAGAAAGGCTTCAATGAGTCTGAATCTGTTGATCCCTGCCACCGTGTCTATGTGTATGGTGTCTATGAAAATGGCGATCCGTATTTCGGGACGATTGGATCCATCCCGATGACGCCGGATACATACGGGACGGCCATTGCCGCCCAGATCAAGCGCTTCGACAACGACTACGACAATCACCTGTACAAGCCGCCGGCGGCGAATGCGGAATTTACGGTTGAGGACGGATGGCTGGAGGCGACGCCGGAGTCGGAACAGGTCTACGTGCCGTTTAGGCGCACGAACGACGTTGCGCGCATCGAGACGAACCGGCTCGTCGCCACGTTTTCGGACCAGTCGGCGGTGACGAACGACATCCCCTGGACGTTGAGCAGTGCGAACATGGAAGTCGCCGTGGAAAGGCCGGCGACGGGGTGGGGCGACGTGGGCGCGCGCATCCGCCTTGAACTCCTCAGCACGAACGGCGTCTCCGTCGCGACGAACTTCATCACCTGTGTCGCCGCCACGGAATCGTTCCTCCTTCCGTCGCTTGACACGAATCGCTTGGAGTCGGCCAAAATGAACCACTGGGGCGTCTGGACGCTTCTGGAGGGTGCTGCGACGAACCGACTGCCGGGGGCCGTGGAGGAAGCCAACAGGCATCTCGTGACAAACGCGATTCCACCAGAGGTTAACAACACCAACTTCACGTACACGGTCACGAACCTCGTCACGACCGTCTTCACCAACGCGCTGGATCTTTTCCTGACCCCGGAAGAACAACAGTTTGATGCGGACGTGAGAGCCTGCCAGGCGAACGTCTACTCCGTTCTTGCCGCCTCCACGCAAAAGGCTTCCTACACGCGCGTCGTGATCACCAACTACGTGGACGAGGCCGCGCTTGCCGCATTCGGCGAAGCGGCGGTGGCCGATGGATGCGCCGTTTCCAATTTCCCGTTGACCGTGACGGCGACGTTTACCGACACCTGGCGTGCCGTGGACCTCGCGGGGGCGACGCTTGCGGAGGATGTTCTGGGAACGGTTGAGAGTGAGCAGATCGTGAATGACGGCACGAACATCGTCTGGTGCCTGACAAACGAGACCTGTTCCGTTGTTGGCAAGGCGACGACGAACGTGGTCGCGGGCGTCGCGACCGATGTCTCGCATGAAATCGAAAGCCGCGTCTACCGCCTGAATGTGGATGATACGACGAAGACGACCTCCCCCGTCACGCAGACTGTCCCGTTTATCCAGGACTGTGTGACCTTCACCAACTACGTGGACGAGGTGGGGCTTGCCGCATTCGGCGAAGCGGCGGTGGCCGCTGGATGCGCCGTTTCAAATGACACCGTAACTTTGACGGCAACCTTCACCAACCGCTGGTTCCTCGTGGACGGCGTGACGACCAATGAGTTCCCGGCGCTCACGCCCTTCGACGTTGCGGAATCGGTGATCGTCACCAACAGGATCTGGATTCTGACGAATGCGACCGACCAGGCAGTGGGCGGGGCGAACACAAACACCGTGCCGCGCCAGTCGTGGGACATCTCGGCGGATGTGACGAACTTCTGGTACAGCGTGGCAGCGGGGACGGCGTTGCAGACGAACACGGTTGTCTGCACGCAGGAACTCATCACGCGCTACACCGAGGATGCCGGTCAAGTCGGGGAGGAGTGGACGGGGCATCCGAAATCCTTCACGGTGGATACAATCCCCTTTGAAAATGTCTGGACGGTCCCTCCCTCGGAGGCGTGTGGGTACGTCGGCGGCGCGCGGACCGACATTTTCTCCATCACGAATGTCCAGGCTGAGAACCTTGTGTGGGACGATGGTGAACGGACGGGGACGGTGACGAATTCCGTCGCGCCCTTTGTTGAAACCCGTCTGACCAACGCTGTTCAGCAGGCCGAAACGGAAACCGTCATCACGAACTTCGCGACGTTCAAGGTCGTGGCGCGCGTGATCGACCGCACGTGCGAGGCGGTCAAACCCGAAAACCAGCCCGCTCCGTCCTGTATCCCGATCCCGACCAACTGGGTGGACGTGGCTTTCACGGAAACGGATCTCGACGGGTTTGACAAGAGGGCACCGTACCCCGCACAGAATGTCCGCCGCGAGGAGACCTGGTCCGCCGAGATCACGAATACGGTGTACTGGGTTCTCGCAAATGACTGTAAGGCTGCCCAGACGAACGACTTCGGTACGGTGGATTGGAAGTCGCAGAACTATAAGTGGACAAACAGGTTCTACCGCGTCACGCGCGACCAGTACACGGGTACAGACATCCGGGCGTTCCAGCTGCGCGTGACGGGCGGGCTCGTCTGGGATAAGCGCGTACATGCGTTGACGAACACCTTCGATTCGGCGGCGTTCAGGAAATGGTGCCGCGACAACAAGGTCGTCTGCACGGTGATCGACCAGCGCAACGCGGAGAAGGGCGCCTCGCTCTTCACGCACGACAAGGCGGCGAACGGCATGCGCGGCACGCGCTTCCTCTCGCGCAACGGCCTTCCCGAGGACAGGGGACGTTCCCCCGAGGGCAACACGTTCAAGGTCGAGCTGATCCGCCCGAATGGGACGACGAACTATGTGGGCGGCGTACAGACGGCAACGGAGCATGTCGTCTGGTCGACGAATTCTGTGGACTCCGCCACGGACATCCTCAAGACGCTCGAAAGAGCGCTCGTCCTCGCCAAGAACGACCCCACAGAAGGATTGAACAACGATCCGGCCACAACGCCGCTCGAACTGGCGTTCAACACGGTGACCAACCAGACGCTCTCGGCCCTGGATGCCGTGGATGTCTTCAGGCTGACGGGCGCCTACAGGGACAAGGCCGTGGCGTTCACGCTCACGAACAAGACGGACACGGCCGACGTCCTCTCGTTCTCCGTCTGCGACGAGGCGGGCATGGAGATTCCGCCGACCTTCGACGCGGCGGAATCGACCAACCGCGTGTGGGTCTTCAAGGCGGACGATGCCGTGTTCGTGAAGGTCTTCACGACGAACGCCCTGTCGGGGACGGTGGCCTACGGGGTGGGGGCGACGAATGCGCCGCCGTGCCCCGGAACGGTCGGCTTCAAGGTGACGGAGGCCGAGGTGACGGAGGGCACGACCAACGCCTTCAGCATCGTCGTCACGCGCAGGGGCTACACGGGCGCGGCGTCCTGCACGGTCTCGCTTGATGAAGCCAAGATTCCCGAAGGGGAACGCGCGCGCTATGTCTGGAACGGCGACCAGACGGTGACATGGGACGATCTTGAAAGCGGCGACAAGACGGTGGACATCGGCCTTTTCGATGACGGTATCTGGCATGGGCAGACCGCGTTGCCGTTTACGTTGACGGTTCCCGACGATGCGCCCGTGGCCGCTGAAGCCGGGAAGACCGCCTTTACGCTCAATTACCGCGACGACGAGGTGGAGTCCGTCGGCGAACTCGCCCTTGCGGACGTGACGGGCGACGACCTCCGCGCGGCGGGAGACGGGCGGCTCTACGCCCGCGCCGGTTCGCTCATCACGGTGGAGGTTACGCGGCGTGGCGGATCGTGTTCGAACGTGACGGGGCGGATTGTCGCCTCTAAGGCGGATGTCGACGTGTCGCCCGACGCCGGACAGCAGTGGTCTGAGAAGTCGTCCGAGACCAACAAGACGTTCGAGGTCTGCCTGCCGCCGGTGACGGGGACGGCGAAGTACCTTGACCTCGTGTTGACCTTGGTGGGCGCGGGCATCCCCGTCGCCAAGGGCGAGAACCGCGTGACGATCCGCGTGCTGCCCGAAACGTCGCCGTCGTGGGACGGTGAGGCGTCGACGGACTGCACGGGCGTCCAGTACACGGCCTTCGAGCATTCCGTCGCGTTGGCGGACGAAAGCGTTGAACTCGTCAGCCTCCAGAAGATCTCCGGCGCCGTTCCGGCGGGGCTGAAGGCCACGCTCGACAAGGCAGACCGTCGGCTCGTCGTCGCCGGCACGCCGACGGTGGCGACACCGACGAATGGCGTCACGCTCGTCTACTGGGCCAAGGCGACGGTCGGCGGTAAGACCGTCTGGACGCTGCCCGTCACCCTGCACATCACGATCCGGGCGTTGGCGGACGTGAACGCGAACTTTGCCGGGGACGGGGCGAAGTCGAAGACGGTCTGGACGGGGCTTGCGCTCCTTGACAAGACGGCCGTGGATGCCGGGGAACCCGCGCGCCTCCGGGGGCTCCTCGACCTCACCGTGTCGCCCAAGGGACGCACGAGCGCGAAGTGGCGGACGGTCGAGGGGAAGACGGTGTCGTTCAGCGCGGCGGGCTTCGCGGGGATTGACGAGGCGAGCGGCGACGTCGGGCTTGCCGCGACGCGCGTGGTGGCGGGCGTGACGAACACGCTCACGGCGACGCTCTTTGCGGCGGGCAAGATGGAGGCGACCATCGCGTCGAACGATGTGGAGGTGGCCTTCGGCACGGTGGAGGCCGACGCGGCGGCCTGGTCGAAGGACCATCCGGCGACGGATTACGTCGGTACGTATGTCGCGGCGTTCCCCGTGGACACCAATTGGGTCGAGACGGTCGCGGGCGGGACGTCCCCGCTCTGTTCCGGCGCGGCGACGCTCACGTTCCGTTTGGCGGCAGGCGCGGCGCGGACGGGACGGACGACGTTCGCAGGCGTGCTGCCGAACGGACGGACGTTCAGCGGTTCGGCGACGCTGGCGGGGAACGCGGCGTTGCCGGTTCTGGCGGCGTCGGCGACGGACGCCTTTGCGGCGGTGCTGGACGTTGCGAAGGAGGGCGAGGTGGTGGCGGTCGAGGGCACGGAGCCGTTCTGGGCCCACCGCGAGCGGAACTTCGCTTCGCTTTCCTACGACCCGGCGTTCATTTGCTTCGGCGCGCGCTGGACGGCGCCGGACAAGGAGAAGGTTGCGGAGCTGCCGCTTGACATTGAGGCGCAAGGCGCGGGCGGCGAGGTTTCGGCGACGCGCCTGAGGCTGAACCGCACGTCGGGCGTCGTGCAGGGGGCGTTGCGCGCCAGGGACGCCGAAACGGGCCGCCTTGCGACGCGCACGGCGCGCGGCGTCCTCGTCCCAAGGGGCGAGGAGGGCTTCGCGCTCTTCGGCGCCAGGTGGTGGAACGAGGTGCTGGATGCTGAACGCGACGACGGCACGACGGTGCGCAAGACGGTGCGCGTGGGCAAGTCCTTGGGCGAGTGAAGCCGAGAAGCCGAGGTGTCGTAGCGGAAGCACGGAGCGATTCGGATGAGCGCGAATGTCCAGTTTGGAGAGGGGAGCGGGCGACCGAGGGACGGGCGGCCGGGGACGTCCGCCCCTACCATCGATGGTGTACCGGGCGGTGTTGTCGGCGACGGGCCGAGTGCGACGGACATCGATGGTGCGACGGGCGGTATTATCGGCGACGGGCCGGGTGCGACGGACATCGATGGTGCGACGGGCGGTATCACGCGCGATGGGACGGGTGCGACGGACATCGATGGTGCGACGGGCGGTGTTGTCGGCGATGGGCCGGGTGATGGCATGGTAGGGCGCGACGTCCTCGGCGCGCCGCCGCCACCGAACGGCCATGCACCGTCACGAAACGTGTGGCAACGCCGCCGCCGAACGGACATGCGCGGTGTTGCGACGGCGGGGAACGGGCGGCCGGGGACGTCCGCCCCTACCACTTTTGAATTTAACGGATCGAGAGGAGAGAACAAGATGACACGAACAGGAAACGGTTGGACGCGGTGGGCGGCGTGCGCGCTGGTCGCCGCAGGGCTGACAACGGGCGGCGCCTTCGCGGAGTCGCTGAAGAGCGGCGATGACAGCGCCTGGAAGAAGACCATCTCGGTCGCGCGCGGCGAGGAGCATACGTTCTGGGTGACGGGGCTGAGCGCCGAGACGGGGGTCAGTTCCCTCAGCGTGGAGGGGGAATACTCCTACAAGGAGGACGGCGAGACCTACGAAGATTCCATCTTTCCCTCCGAGGAGGCGGAGACCTACGACGGCGAGGGCACTCTCACCGGCCTCTACTGCCTCCTCACGTCCGACGACTGGGAAAACGTGCCGACGAGCGTCAAGAGCGTCAAGTTCACCGTCACGGTGGACGGCTTCTACGACGAGGAGGTGAAGGCGAACAACACCTTCACGTTCGGCCATGCGAAGGGGCGCGAATCCTTCCCCGGCGAGCAGAAATCCACGATCCCCAGCGGACATCCCGACAACCCGAAGACACTCACACTGAAGGAGACGTCCGACCCGATGGGGAAATGCGGCAAGCTGGACTGCTCCTTCGACGCGCCGGAGGAGTATGAGTTTGACACCTACACCGTCAATCTGACGCTCAAGAAGGGGCGGCGCTACTACCTTGGCGCGGACGTGCTGGACGCGGCGGCCGTCGCCTGCACGGGGACGGTGGGCCGCGTCGCGACGAACCTCTTCGCGGATGCGAAGGCCTACACGGACTGGTCGGGCTGCGCGACGGCGTTCACGTTCGTTTCACCCCTCGACGGCCCCGCCGTGATGACGGTTTCGGGGGGACAGGACTTCGCCCTCTACCACGCCGTGCTGCCGGCCCGCACGCCGGCCAATCATGCCTTTGCCGACCTCGCCGTCGGCGAGACCACCGTCGAATTCACGCCCGGGCGCGAGAACGATCCCGAGAGCGGCGCGTGGGACGGCGTCATCGACGAACGGCTCTTCCGCATCACGGGCTACAAGAAGGGCGACGCGCTCGTCTTCGCGACGGACGGCGCCTCCTGCGACCTGCTCGCGCGCCTCTACGACGCGAAGGGAACCATCCTCGCGGAGAACGTCCGCAGGGCGGACGACACGCAGGACATCCTGCTCGCCTGGACGGCGACGGCGAACTACGCGGCGAACAGCGCCCTCTACGTGGGCGTGTGCCAGAAGCTCGCGGAGGACGCGGAGCCTGATGAGGCCTGCACCGTGACCCTGCGCGCGGCGGCCGTCGCGCTGGCGAACCCGACGACGCCGCTTGCGGCCGTGCCCGCCGCCGCGGAAGGCGACCCGCGCGCGGCCGAGGGCACCGTGCCGAGCGCGGCGCGGACGCTGGGCGAAGCCGAATGGGCCAACACCTTCGTCCTCGCGGCGCGCGCCGGCGTGACGTACCACGTGAAGGCGCAGTTCGCCGACGGCGGTGCGGCGAACGGCAACGCGCTCGCGGCCGAAGTCTACACGCTCAACGGGACGCGCAAGGTCCCGCTCACGGAAAAGGCGAACACCCTCTGCGGCGACCTCGACCCGGCGGCCGAGGGGTGGCTCTCCTTCACGCCGACCGCGCACGGCAATGTCTACCTCGACGTCACCGTGGCGGACAGGCCCCTCGCCTACGGCAGCGGCCAGGGCCTCCCGTTCGGCCCCTATGCGCTCGTCGCGACGGCCACCTCGGCAAGCGGCGCGCTCGGCATCCTCCAGGCGCCGATGAAGGGCGCCTCCACGGACCTGATGGGCTGGAAGATCCTCTCCGGGCCGGGCGTCACGCCCGCCAAGGAGCCGTTCTACGCGGCCGGGGCGGCCGCGCTCGTGCCGGCGGGCGCCTACACGCTCGTGGCGCGCGAGGTGAAGGAGTTCGCGAAGCCGGACGCCAAGGGCTACGCCACGGTGGACGTGGCGGCCGGGACGTCGCCGAGCGTCGCCGCCGTCTACAAGTACACCGACACGGCCGACCCGCTCGACGACTGCCCGGACACGAAGGCGAAGCATCCCACGCTCAACCGCGCCTACGCCCCCACGAAGCTCGCGCCGACGGCGGCGAAGAAGGTCACGGCCGTCCGTTCGCTCTGGATGGGCGAGGACGGCGCGGCGGACGACGTGGACTGGTTCACGTTCACGGGCGCCGAGGGTAGCTACTACCGCTTCGAACTCTCCGGCGTGGAAGGTGCGCCGCAGATGGCGGTGTTCGGCCCGGACAACTGGACGAACGCATGCGACTACACCCTGGAGCGCGATCCGGCGAAGGCCGTGCAGATCTGCGCGGCGAAGGGAACCTACTACGTGCGCGTGGCGCAGGCCGACGAGAAGAACCCGGTGGACAGCGCCTACACGCTGACCGCCTCGATGGCGACCCCCGGCGTCGTCAAGCTCGCGAAGACCGCGCTCACCGTGAAGGATTCGGCGGGCTATGCGGACATCTCGGTGTCGCGCACCGGCAAGGACGGGCGCGTGCGCGTCGCCTTCCGCACGGAGGGCGCGCAGAGCGACCGCGCCGACGCCTACTACTACCCGACGAACGGCGTCCTCGAATGGGCGGACGGCGACAACAAGGCGAAGACGGTGCGCGTGCGCCTCGCGCCGGACGCGGCGTGGCACGACGCGCGCACGGTGAAGCTCGTCCTCTCCGCGATCCCGGAGGACGACGACGACTTCAGGCCGTCCGGCGAGTACGTGGCCGCGTTCCCCGTGGACGCGAAAACGGGCGTGACGAATGACACGGCGACAATCACCGTGACGTCCGCCGCGAAGGCGGCGCCGGGCACGGTGCAGCTCGCGGGTGCGGCGACGCCGAAGAGGCCGGTGGTCGACGTGGAGGCCGGCAAGACGGTGACGCTCACGCTGGAGCGCACGGGCGGCGCGGACGGCCTCATCGCCGTGACGGTTAAGACCGCCAAGGGGACGGCCAACAAGGCGGCGGGCCTCGACTACGACGAGACGGAGGAGACGTTCACGTGGAAGGACGGCAAGACGGGGACGAGGACGCTGACGATCCAGACGAATAAGACCGACGACTACACGGCGAAGAAGACGTTCACCGTCAAGCTCGCCGCGAAGACCGGCAAGGACGCGGACGGGACGGCCTACGCGCGGCCCACGCTCGCGGCGGCGTCGGTCACGGTGAACATCCTCAACGAGAAGTTCGCGTCCGCGATGGCCGACTTCGCGAAGACGCTGCCGAAGAACGGCGGCGTGGCGGTCAAGGAGGGGAAGGCGGGCACCTGGTTCGTCGCGGAGGACGGCTCCTTCTTCGCGTCGCCCGCGCCGGCGGACCTCACCTTCACGCTCGACGGCCCGGGACGGTTCACGTACCGGGCGGCCGGCGAGGAGACGAACCGCGTCGCCTACGTGGCGGCGGGCAAGAAGACCGTGGCGGTGAAGGGCGTGGCGGGCATCGACGCCTACACGTGGGAGCCGCTGCCGGCGGCGGCTCCGCTCGCCCCGACATGGGACAAGGCCGTGCTGCGCGCGGGCCCGGCGACGCTCGCCTTCGCGCAGGCGGCGGGCGTCTCGTACCGCGTCTACCTGCTGAACGCGGCGGAGCGGGGCGTGAAGCTCGGCGACGCGGCGACGGAAGTGCCGGCGCCCTACGCGGTCGAGCTCGCGGCGGACGCGAAGTACACGTGGCGCGTCGATTCCTACTTCGAGGGCGGCACGGTGACGAACACCCCCAAGAAGGCGTGGGCGCTTGCGACGCTCGGCGCGGACGCGCCCGGAACGCCCGTCGCGGACGGCGCGGACGCCTGGGGAAAACCGATTGCCTACGATTCGGCGTCCGCCGCCGCGACGAACATCGCGCTGCGCGTGGGCGTGAGGGCCGAGATCGCGGTCGCGGACGACACGGCCACGGCGGTGAAGTCCGTGGCGGGCACGCTGCCGACCGGGTTGAAGGTCGAGCAGGACCGCACGAGCAAGGCGTGGTTCATCCGGGGCGTGCCGACGAAGGCGGGCGCGTTCGAGGCGCTTGTCCAGGCGACGTACAGGGACGAGGCGACGAGGAAGGCCGTGCCCGGCACGACGACGGCGTTCGGCTTCGACGTGGCGCCGCTCGGTGCGGCGGCGGGGACGTTCAACGGCCTCGCGGCGACGTCCGACACGACGAACGGGGCGCCCCGCCTCGCGAGCATCGCCCTCACGGCGGCGGCGACGGGCAAGCTGAGCGCGAAGGTGCAGATCGCCGGGAAGTCGTACACGTTCGCGGCCGCGGGCTACGAGGTCGCCGAGCAGGAGGCGGACGGTTCCGTGCGCCTCCGGGCGGAACTGGAGAACGTGGCGAAGGTCAAGGTCGGCGCGGGCCGCGCGGCGGTCACGGCGACGGTCACGAACACGCTCCGCTGCGCCCTTCTCGCGTCGGCCACGAACACGATGACCGTGTGGCGCGACGAGCCCGTGGTCGACATCGCGTTTGCGGCCCTGCCGGACGCGAAGGGCGCGGGCTTCCAGGAGGACGTCTGGTACAACGGGCGGATCGTCCGCGACGGCGCGAAGATCGCGGACCGGACCGAGCTTGCGGCCTGGCAGGCCGAGGCCGCCGCGTTCGCCGGCTACTACACCGTCTCGCTCCCGGTCGCCGACATCACGGACGCACCGCGCGGCAGCGGCTACCTGACGCTCACGCTGGACGCGAAGGGCAAGGCGAAGGTCGCGGGCCTGCTCGCGGACGGCACGCGGTACACGGGCAGCGCGACCTGCTCGCTCGCGGAGGAGGACGGCGCGGCCGTGGCGCGCGTGCCGGTCTTCGCCGCGAAGGCGACGACGGCGTTCGGCGGCTGGCTGACGCTGCGCGTGGGCGCGGACGGCGTGCCGGTCGTGTCGGCAAGCCAGATGGGCGACGACCTCCTGTGGGTGAACGACGAGCCGAAGGCGACGCGCGAGGGGACTGCGGGCTTCGAGACCACCCTCCATCCGGTCGGCGGCTGGTACGACACCGTCCAGAACCTCCAGCGCGCCTACCTCGAAAGCGACCTCTCGGTCTCGCTGCCGGAGGGCGACGAGGCGCTGGAGGAGATCCGCGAGCTGACGGCCCTTCCCGACGGCTACGACTTCACGGCGCGGCCCGACGGGACGCCCGTCACGCTCAACGGCGACAAGATGGAGGTGGAGAAGCAGAAGTTCGTGACGGACTCGAACCGCCTCAAGGACTGGGCGGCGAGCGTGAACGCGGCCAACGTCAAGATCACGTTCAACCGCAAGACCGGCCTCGTGAACGGGTCCTTCGACCTCTGGTACGAAGGGACAAACACAACCAAGGGCGTGACGGAGCAGAAGTCGGTCAGCGGGCTCAAGCACAACGGCGTCGTCCTGCTCGCCCGCGACCCGGAAGACGGGACGCTCGACCCGGACGTCCTTTCGAGCGGCTTCTTCCTCGCGCCGCTGAAGGTCACGGACACGACGGGCGCGCGCCCGACGACGCGCACGTGGAACGCCTCGTACCGCTTCGACATCAACGCGGTGTGGTCCGAGCGTACTTGGCAGGACGCCCCTTCGGGAGAGTGAGCCGGCGATGGCGACGAACACCAGGACGGCTGGAACCGTGAAGGGCTGGGCGGCGCATGTCGCCCGGCTCTTCGTCTTGTCGGCGGCGGTCGCCGCAGGCGGCGCGCTCTCGGGCGCGGACCTCGACGCCGCGCTCATCCAGACGACGGGGAAGCCCGCGCTCGGGACGGGCTGCTTCTACGGCTACCGCACGGCGGCGGAGGGGCCCGGGCCGACGGCGTTCGCGGACGCCCGCGACCTGGCGCGCGCCGGGAACGTCCCGCTCGTCCTCGTGTGGGGCGACAAGAGCTGTGCGCACTGTGCCGCGTTCACGGCGGAACTCAACCGGCGGAAGGACGAGGTGGCGGCGTGGCTCGGTACGACACGCGCCGTCTTCGCCTACTTCAAGGACGATACGGGCGGTCCCGACCCCACGCCCGCAAGCCCCTACAGGGCCTGCTACGAGGCCTGGGCCTTCGCCAAGGGGACGTGCCGCGCACAGCCGACGTGGCCGCTCTTCGCGTTCTGGTACGTGCGTCCGGACGGGACGGTCGTCACGTGGGGGAGTGCCGACGACTGGACGGGCGCCACGCGCACGTTCGACAACCTGCGTGCCGCCTACGCGGCGTGGACGGAGGAGAACGGCATTGGTAACGTCCACGGGGGACGCTTCGCGGCGACGGGCACGGGGACGGACCGCTACGAGGCGCAGGCGTCCACGCCCTTCGTGGAGGTGGAACTTGTGCGCGATGGCGTCGATGTGGCCTATGCGGCGACGAACCGCCTGGAGGCCGTCTGGCCGGCCGGCGTGTTGCCGGAAGGGGAGGCGCCGGAGGCCGTCGAGGTGGCGTGGGCCCCCGGCGAGGCGGAACGGCGCGTGGCGGTCGATCTCGCGCAGGGCACGCGCAAGGCCTTCCCCGTCGGCGGGCGGATCGCGCTGCGCCTGCTGGACGCGGACGGCGCCGTCGCGGAGACGAACGCGGTCCACTTCGTCGCGGACGAGGTCTCGGCGAGATGCCCGCTCTGGAAGACGGAACGGACGGCGGAGACGCTGGACTTCGGCGAATGGACGGCGGACTACGACGCGGCGACGAACAAGGTCGCCCAGACCGACGGCGCCGCCTACACGCTCGTGAACGTGCAGGGCTCGCTCTGGTGCCCCGACTGCGTGCGGACGGAGGCGAACTTCCTGGACCTGGCGGACGAGACGGGCCTGAACCGCTTCTGCGCCTGGGCGAAGGCCCGGCAGATCGCCCTCGTGGCGGCGGACATCCCGAACTTCAACGGCCCGGACGTCACGAACCGCAGCGGCGCCACGCTCTTCACGCGCGAGGCGTACATGGCGGACGGTTCCGGGAGAAGCGGGCGCGCCTACCTCTCGCGCAAGGCGATTTCGGACGAAGACGCCCAGGCGGCGCTGGCGGCGTTCCACCGTCTGGCCTCCGCCAACACGGCGCAGGGCGGTTTCCACCGCCCCGAGGACCGCAACGCGAACAGGACCGGCGTGCCCATCTTCGTCCTTGTGCGCAAGGACGGCACGGTGGCGGGGCGCTTCACGCGCTTCGCGGCGGTGAGCCCGACGGAGGCGGACCGCGGCCATTTCGGCGCCTACGTGCAGCGCATCGAGGAGCTGATCGCGCGCGACGGCGAGGCGGCGGAGATCGAGAACAACCACTGGTCGTCGACGCCGCTGCGGCTCGCGGCGGGCGCGGCGGATATGGGCAGCCTGTGCCAGTCGGACGCGGCGGACGTCTTCCGCCTCGCGGGCGTGGCCGAGGGCGCCCTTGTGCGCCTCTCCCTCGCGGGGCCGTCGGACAGGACGGCGCGCAGGGCGACGCTCGCCGTGACGGCGGTTTCGGGAGGCGCCGGGCAGACCGTCGCGACGACGGCGGGCGACATGGCGGGCCTCGCGCTCGACGTGGAGCTGGCGGCGGCGGACGCCTGGTTCGCGACGGTGGGCCACGACGACGAGGCGGAGGGCTTCAAGGTCGCCTCGGCGGCCTCGACGGTGGCGGCCTACACGCTTGCCTGCGACATCGTGCTCGTGCCGGGCGCGGCGGCGCGCACCGTCGTCCCGCCGGGCGGGACGGCGCTGCTGCGCGTGGCGGCCGGGGGGCGCTACCGCATCACGGGCATCGCGCCGCCGGCCGGAAACCTGGAGGCCGTGCCGGGCGTGGAGGGGCTCTACCGCGCCTCGGCGGACGGGGACGTGCGGCTGGTTCTAGCCGAGGGGCACGGGGAAATCGCCTACCAGCTCTGGACCCCCGGCCGCATCCACTTCGCGTCCGGCGCGGAGCGCGTGATCGAGTACGCCGGGACGGGCACGGTGGCGGTGGTGCGCACGGGCGGGGCGTCGGGCGAGGCGCGCGTGACCGTGCGCCGGGCCGTCGGCGAGGACGACGGCGGGCGCGTCGCCTGGGCCGACCAGGAACTTGTCTGGGCGGACGGCGAGGACGGGCGCCGAGAGGTGGGCTTCGCCGTGCGGGCGGACGAGACGCCGCAGGGCGAGACGGCGCTCACGCTGAACCTGGAGGCGGGCGCGCCCTGCGCGGCGGACCTCGGCGAGCCGGCGGCCTGCACGGTCACGGTGGTGGACACCGATGCGCCCTGCCTCGAACGGCTTGCCTACGACGTGGACGCGCTCAAGGGCTTCGCGACCGAACTGCCCCTGCGCCTCATCAACGTGCGCGACGGCGACACGGCAATCCGCATCTCCCGGGTGCGCGGCTCGGCGGCGGCGCCGGCCGGCATGCGCATCCGCTACGACGCCGCGCGCGGCGTGGCCGTCCTGGACGGCGTGCCGACGCGGCCCGGCACGTACGTCTTCACCTGCACGGTGACGGCGCGGCGCGACGGCGCGGCGGCCACCGGGTTCGGGACGACGGTGCGGATCGTCGTGCGCGACCCGTCGGAGGGCAATGCGTTCCTCGGCGTGCGGCGGCCGGCGCAGCGGATCGACCTGGAGACGGACGTCGAGGGGGTCCGCTGCGCGGCGGGGCATCTCGACTTCGCGGTCACGTCCGCCGGGCGGCTCTCCGCGCGCTACACGGGCGCGGATGCGCGGCGGCGGCCGTCGTTCGCGGGGAACTGGCAGGCGCAGGACGCGGACGGGACGGCGCGCGCGGCGCTCGTCGCCCGGACCGGCGAGACGCTGGACGTGGCGATGGACGCGGTGGGCGGCGTGGCGATTACGCTGGCCGTTCCGGACGGCGGGTGCGTCTTCGCGGGCGCGCACATCCTGACGGCGCGGGCGGATTGGCCCGGGACGGACGCGGCGCGGCATGCGCCGTTCAGGGGGCAGTACAACGTGGCGTTGGAGGCGGCGGAGGAGGGCGGCGCAGGCGGCTACCTGGCCCTGAAGATGGCGACGGCGGCGGCGGTGCGGAAGGGCCGGGTGCAGTATGCCGGCGTCCTGCCGGACGGCACGGCGGTGAGCGGCACGACGACGCTGGGGGCCCTTGCGTCCGGCGGGGCGGAGGTCGCGGTCTTCGCCCGCGCGGCGCGGAACGTCCTGGGGGCGATCCTGCACCTCGACGCCGACGGGGCGTCGAAGTGGGAGTCGGCGGAGGCCGTGCCGGGCGAGGACCGCCTGGCGCGCGAACTCGTCACGGCGGCGCCCGGCGCGGCGGCGTATGTCCTGCCCCGCACGGCGGCGGGGGCGGGCGAGCCGTCCTTCTACGGCGTCTACGGATCCTACTTCGAACCGCGCGTCTCCCCGCTGCGGCTCGATGCGTTCTACGGCGACGCGACGCGCTTCGCGCCGGGCGGACTGTACGCGCTCGCCTTCGGCGTGCCGGAGGGGACGGCGCCGGAGGGCGCGGTCGAGGCGCGCGACACGGCGTTCGCCTGCGCGCGGACGGCGGGGCTGTCCTTCTCCTACTCGCGCCAGACGGGCGCGTTCAGAGGGGCCGTGCGCGTCCGGGGCGCGGCCGGGCGGACCGTGACGGGGACCTACCGGGGCCTCGTCGTCCCCGGCTGGGTGCTTCCGTGCGAATGCGGGCTCGTGGCCCCGGAGAAGCCCTTCGGGACGGGCGTCCTCCTCCTGCGCGGAGCGGGCGGCACGTCCACCACCGCCCCCGTCACCTTCGACCGCCAGCGGAACTGAGACGGCAGGAAGAGGGCGAATGTAGGACATATGGGGACGCTCGTGTCGGCTATTTCGCCGTCGGCGTCCGGTATCTACGCGGGCGGGTCAACGGCCTTGCCGTGACGGGTTCGGCGGCTTTCATCTGGTATCCGGGAGGTACAGACTCTCAAACGGGTGCGAAGTACAAAGACACCTTCACACATCTCCACTACGCCCCGCCCGCGCGAGGGCTTCGCCGCCCCCGCAACTTGCGGGGGCGGCGCCCTTAGGGTTCATGCCGAGGTGTCCGGCAATCATTTCCGGTGGATTTCGCATCGGAGAGGATTTCGTCTCGGAACGGCCAGGCGTGGTTCTTCGTGGCGTGCCCCTGTCACCGCGTCGCCCCTCTGCGTGTCGCGGGACATTTCCGTGGTGCGGGAGGATTCGATTCGGGGTGTGGGAGGATTCGATTCGGGGTGTGGGAGGATTCGATGCGTCGGGCAAGGACGTGCGTCTGATACAGGAGAAGGAGGGAAGGGTAAAAGATTTCCTACGCATCAAATTCTCATTGCGCCGGCTCCCGGCATCTGGTAGACTGTGCGGCGTGGAACGGCATTGGAGAGAGAACGGCGGCGGGATGCCGCAGGTGCGCGGCGACGTCGCGCTGCGCCTGCGGGACGTCCCGCGCGCCGTCGCGGGCGCCGTGCGCGCGGACTTCGCCGCATGGGTCGAGCGCAACTTCTTCAACCCGCGCGCGGGGCGGATCGGGGACGTCTCGTACACGCGCGCGGGCGAGCTGGACGATGCCGTCCCGGAGTCCGGCCCACGCGCGGGACGCCGTGAGGCCCGGCGGCTCTGGTTCTCGGAGGCTTACGACCGCGCCCTCGTCGACCACGTGGAGCCCCTGCGCGCCGAGGAGGCGGACTTCCTCCTCCACCATCCTCACGTCGCCCTCCAGCTCATGCTCGGCGTCACCGACCTGCGCGGCCTCCGCTGCCTGCGGCGCGGCCTCACGCACGAGGTGGACCGCCTCCAGCGCCGCGCGTGCCGCGCGCGCTACTACGCGCGCGACAACGCCCGCCGGCGCGCCCTCGCCGCCGAGCGGCGGAAGATCCGCCGCCGCGCGACCGCGAACCCCTGCCCGACGCCGGAGGCGCTGCGCGCGGCCTTCGCCGCGCGCGGGGACTCCCCGGAGGCGAAGGTCCGCCTCGGCGGCCTCCTGGAGGACCTGGAGTGCTACGTGGACAACTGCCTCCGCTTCGACCCGGACGGCGAGATTATCGGGCGCAACGGCGGCGTGAAGGCGTGGCTGCGCGAACACGTGCCCGGGCTCTCTGGGCACTACAAGACACTTATGCGCTACAAGGCGCTCGCGAAACGCCTCCGCCAGGCGGCGGGGATTTCCGACCCCGTTCCGGCCTCGGCCGTCTTCGACGGCCAGCCCGCGCCGCCGCGTCTTCCCGCGCCGTTCGTGCCGTCTACGCCGTTGCGTCCGCCCGCACCGGCGGCGGGTCGAGAAGACGCACCAGAAACGGGCGATGGGCATGGGCCGACCGGTGGAGACGTGTCGGCCGGGTGGACGGAGAAGGGACGACGAGACGCGCAAGATTATTACGCGGTGAAATCTCAGCTTATGGTGGCACGGAGGATTGTGGAAGGGTGTGAAAACACGTGCGTGGCGCTCTTCAGGGCCATCGACGCTGTTCTCGACGGAGATTCCGGTGGGATTCACGCGGAAATCCGGAATCTATTGCTTCGACAATAAAAAGGGTTGATAAACCCCGATGATTGATGCTCTCGCGCGGGTACTTGCGTCACGAATCGGAGTTGTTTTCACACTGGGGAGATCAACCTAATTTATTGCCGTATCTATATCGCCGC